>Ga0209498_1000253_pt1 | contig 32378 bp, 25 predicted proteins | sample WalLakDeSediment_FD_184131 | JGI IMG/M metagenome (GOLD analysis project Ga0209498, IMG submission 184131) | Lake sediment microbial communities from Walker lake, Nevada to study Microbial Dark Matter (Phase II) - Walker Lake 11/02/13 Deep... | ecosystem: Environmental > Aquatic > Freshwater >...
TCTCTGCCGCACGGCAGCAAGACGGGCAGGATCGTTGGTGTAGGGCAGACGGATTATACTGACTGTAACATTATTCGGCATCAGGAAATGATCACCCCATTTAACATCAAAGCCTTTATCGGCCAGGAAAGAGGCACCGATCGCTGCACCATCTCCAGACCATAGCCACTGGGTGCAGTATACCAGGGCCTGTTTGCCTGGAGACAGCGGCAATGCCATAATGTATTCTTTCATCGGCTGGGGCAGATCTGACCCGTGAATAGGATAACCAAACCCGACCAGGGAGGATTCTCTGATCAGGGCAACGGTCTTTTCCGGCGAAAGATTCTCGATTGAATAAGCCCGGCACTTGAAACCCTTCTTATCAAGCTGCCTGGCCAGTTCTTCTGACACCCACCAGGTGTTACCTGTCCCGGAAAAGTAAAAGATCACCGCATTTTTGTTGCTATAAACAGTCACCAATGATAAACCCCCGTTGAGCATGAGGTCACCCAGGCAAAATTACACCCAGATCCTGATATGGTCTAGATAATCTTTTCTGTTAACATATTTCTTCGCTGATAGCATAATACTACAGGAGGCGGCAAAGATGAAACAGAAGACGGGGGGACAAGACAAGAGGAATTTTCGCTTGTTTTCTCTGATTTCTTTCTCAATAATAGTTTTACCAGTCCCTGTTAATCGACTTATGGATTCCATCAATGGCAGTCATCTTAAAGAACAATACAGATGAAACATTCCCCTGTCCTGTGCAAGTTCTTATTTTTAAACTTCTAGGATAACCCCTATTACTTTAACAGGCTTTTTTTGGCGCTTGCCATTACTTTATTTAGCTCAGTGACAACGGCATCATCCAAGTATTCATGCCGGGGTTCACGCAGTATCTTGTTTACTTTTTCGCGGGCAAAACCGAGCAGGTCTCGCTTGGGTGATTTTTCCCACATTTCGAATGAATCACGACTTAAAACCTTAGGTATATAGTGTTCTCCTTGCCTCAGTAAGGTTTTAGTCGATTTTTGCGAAAGATAATGTCCTCCAGCCCCCACTTCACTGATCAGATCGGATAAGATATAATCATTACCTCCCCTGATACCTGTTTTGATCCTCTTCATAAACCCAAAAATTTCTTCATCGAGGATCAGTTGCTCAAGATAAAGACACTGGCATGTTTCAAGCAAGCCAACACCGCCAAATATATCGGGACCTGCTAACCACGGCACCAGGCCGGTGGCCATTTTCTCCAGGGCGGCCTGGAAACCGGGCTCTTTGGCATCGCTCGACAAACCGCTTACCAGGCTGGGCATTTTATAATACTTCGCCATCTCGGCACAAGCCCCGTTAAGAAGACCTTCTTCAGGTGCGCCAACGGCAAATAACCCGCTTCTCATATCAAGAATTGAAGAGGATGATCCGTAAATCAAAGGAACACCCGGCCGAAATGTCTGGAAGATTGTTACTGCGCCGAGCACTTCGACATTGTTAAGCAGAACTGTTGAAAGCAGGCTGGCCGGTGCTGTTGCGCCTGAAATTGGCATGGGCAAAATATTGATTGGCACTTCATATTCTCCAAGTTCTATATATGCTTCCATCATGTTCTCTTCATATTTAAGAGGTGTTACCGGGCAGCAGACAACTGATAAGATTTTTCTTTTCCGGATCTGATCCGCATTTCCGAGAATGGCTTCAAGTGCTTTAATAAAAAAAGGAACCTGAGCTACATTAAAAATATCTGTTTGCAGGTGTTTTCCACAATGGCGGTAAATAGTTGCCAGCTCTTCAAGGGTGCGGGTTTCAGTTGTTGCATCCGTAGCACTGACCAGGGGCCAGTACATATCAATATAATCAAGTGAATCGGCCACAACCGCACTGTCAGCAAGGTCCTGCATGGTTGATTCTCTTCTCTGCCCTGTATGCAGGTCGGAGACGAAACAGCCCTGGCCGTCGGTTGTCAGGTAGCTATTCCCCACGCCAAGCTGCAGGGTTATTGCTGCATTCAACCCTCCTAGAGCGAACTCTTTAGGGGTGTTTTCAATGGCTTCGGTAACCAGATGTGCAGGAATTTTAATATTAAAGCTGCTGCGGTCAACTTGACAGCCTGCATCGGACATCTTTTCCAGAATAGACTCGCTTTTCACTGTAACTCCAGTTTTTTCAAGCAGATCAAGGCTTCTTTCATGGATAAGCCCGATATCTTCATTGGTCAATATCTTATAGTTAAGCAATAACTTTACTCCCTTCTGCAAGTTAATCAGTTAGATTCGTATAACGATCATTATTATTGTCGCATCCTTTTGACACAGTTTATTTCCAGGTCAAGCAGGCGGCTAATATTCAGTTTTGCCTCCAGACCCCTGGCGTACCCGGGCAGCATATAAATCAAGCCCAAATTTTTTTCTCTTCTTACTTCAGTCATAACATCTTCGTTGGCAAGATCTTCTACGCTAACACCAAGTTTATCGGCCACATGCACTTTGGCCTGGTCTATCTTCATGCTCCGCGATATTTGCATACGCGCCACCAGATCTCCGGCAGTGCGCACTCCGCCCATACCTGAAGCTATTGCGTGGGATATTGCCATACCGAAAGGATCGCCTACGCCTACCTATAAACCGTCAAGCTTGCCGATTTCAGCCATCGACTTGGATACTCTTGAAACAGCATCGAGGGCCGGTATTTCCTGCATTGGCATTCCACCCACACCCATTCCGACATTGGTGTGAACCGGAATATCAACTGCCCCGACACAGGCTTTGGTATAAGTGAGAGCCCGGGCCAGGTTCCAGGGCATAGAACGGTTTGTTTTGGTATTGATAGCCGGGCCAAAGATTGTGCCACCCGCGCTTTCAACAACTCTTGCCTGTTGGTGAGGTTGCAGACCGGCTAAACGTTCGCCTTTGTAATACAGTTCGCCATGCATTCCGAGCAGGGTTTCTCCGGCCATGCCGATCATGATTCCTATGTCTGGATATTTTTCTTTTAAATATTCGGTTGTTTTAAGCACCGCGAGAAAATCGGCGTCGCCCGATGCACCGGTAGTATCAAAGTTAATGGCATCTGCACCGGCCTCATAAAGATGTTTGGTTACATAAATCATGTCTTTGATTGCATATTCCATGGCTTGTTCCTGGCATTCTCTTGCCTCAAAAATTTTACCCTGCGGCAAAAGCTCTGCCGGGTTATCGACCGGACCGTCTGGCTTGGTGTAGAGCCCCAGGTTGGGCATGGCCCCGTAGAAAACTGGTAAAACAGTGTTGATAAGAATCTCCTGCATAACCTGCTGCTCAGTGCTAATCATTGCTTTCACCGCTTTATAGCTGTAGTCAGAATGGCCCAACTCGGCAGTATCTGCGCAAACCATCCTTTCCCACATCTGGACACCAACCGACCTGCTGACCGGAAGACCTGATGAAGGCTCTTCCTCATTTGTAACCACCACACCGTCGGTGGTTAAAACTATTTCACTGCCTCTTTCAACTCCGATAAACTTAGCCGGGGTCGTAAATATATCGAGGAGCCGCTCCTGATCATCAAGACTTAATGGGGCAATTTTACCTTTTTCTGCAGCATAGGCAGTGCCTTCTTCTATCTCGGATCGAATTTCTTCAGCTTCCATCCGATCAAGATAACCGTCACCCATTCTCACATAATAACTGTTCATAATTCTCCCTTCTGCCCGGGCTAACTAACGATGCTCTTGGCAAGTTTGACTGCTGCAACAGCATCTTCTGCATAGCCGTCAGCTCCAATTCTTTCCGCCCATTCCCTGGTTACAGGGGCACCTCCGACTAATACCTTAACTTTGTCCTTAAGACCTGCCTCAACCAGGGCTTCAATAATATCCTGCTGCCTTTTCATGGTGCTCGTAAGCAAAGCGCTTAAGCCAAGTATGCCGGGAACCTCTTTTTTTACTTCTTCAACAAAACGCTCTGCGGAGACATCGATACCTAAATCGATAACATCAAAACCAGATGCTGTAAGCATAGATGAAACAATGCTCTTACCGATGTCATGCATGTCGCCTTCAACTGTACCGATTACAACTTTGCCAACCCTTTTCCACTCTGTGTTAGAACTTTGCAGCGCCGGAACAATGATGTCCATGGCAGCCCTGGTGGCTTCTCCCGCCGTTATGAGTTCTGGCAGATAAAATTCTTCGGCCTCAAACAGTTCGCCGGCTCTTTCTACTCCCGGGATGCAGGCCTTGTTTAAAAGATCCAAGGGGGCTATGCCATCATCAATTGCCTTTTGGACCAGGTCACGGGTAATTTCTTCTTCACCTTCAAGAATGGCTTTTTTAATCTCTTCGAACATCTTTTTACCTCCTGCCAGCGTGTATGATCTTATAGATTCTCTGCACTATTTACTGCTGCAGCTCCCTGCGGGCCTGCTGCATTAATTTATCCATTTCTATCAGGGTTTCTGCGTCAATGGGCGGGACATGGTGATTGGCTAAAATCTCCTTTACTTTATACTTTGCCCTTTCGGCAAAGGAGCCAGTCCCGGAGCGATCAAGGATAATCGTATCTTTAAGCCGTTTCGTCCAGAGTTCCTGTCTGAAATGCTTGACGGTATGTTTCTGAGCCAGGTAGTGACCTCCCGGGCCGACAGCATCAATAACCTCAAGTGCAAGGGTTTCATCATTTACTTCGAATTGCCGCAAATAGGCAAATGCCTGCTCGCAAATTTCCACGTCCATTACCAGGTTGATCAGTGATGCGTTCAGTGCACTATCGAGGCATCCGAGCCAGGCAGAGAGATCTGTCCTGGTCATCATACTCATGGCCACCTTCAAAATGTTTCTTTCCAGCGAGGGGAGATCGTGCGGCAGCTCTTCGGAAGAGCCGTGTGAAACCATGCTGGGCAATTTATAAAACCGGGCCATTTGAGCACATCCTGCTGCCAGTAAAGGATACTCGGGGCTGAGGTAGTTGACCACCCCGGTTTTTAAATCGGATGGAGCAATATCGGAAGAATAAAACATTGCAGCCTCAGGATTGGCACACTTGATTATTATCAAGGTGGCCAGCTCTTCGACGTTAGTCATTAACAGGGTTCCGGCCATGGTGGCCGGCGCTGTGGTCCCCGACATAGCCATCGTCATCGGAACTACCGGAATACCTGCTTCGGCCAGGACAACCATTGCGTCAACTGAGTTGTGTTCAAATGTTAGCGGTGAAACCGGTGATGAAACCCCTGAAAAGATCGGTTTTGAGCGCAGTTTCTCTTCCCCGCCAGCCAGGGCAGCAGCCAGGCGTACCTGCCACCTGGCAGTTGCTTCCGAGGAACATGAACACTGAACATGCTTGCGCTGGTTTCTGAATGATATATCGAGGGCACAGAGTTCTTCCAAATGGGCAGGTTCATCACAGGGCATCACGATCGGCCAAAAAAATGTAACTGCATCGAGATAATCGGCGATTATTGAAAACTGCCTTAAATCATGACTGTTAGATGACCTGGTAATACCATATTCAAGATCCCTCACAAACGGCGAATAACCACTGGTAGTATTGTAAGGCATGAGTCCACCCGGAACAGTCAGGTCAAACTGAGGCTCACGTGCTGCCAGATGAATGGTCTGGCAGGCAAGTTTGATCTTTTCTTCCGCCATCTTCCTGGGTATTTTAACTCTGCCTTTTTCATGTATAGCTCCATGCCGGGCGAGCAGATTACAGACTTTTTCACTAAGAACAGCTATGCCTGTTTTCTCTAAAACCTGCAAACTTGCTTCATGGATACCCTCTATTTCATCATTTGATAATAGAGTTAAAAGTGATCGCATGCGACTCTTCCTTCCTAAGCTATTTCAGCTTACTGATCATTTTCTGCTTCTTCGACGATAGCCCGCAGTCGGTTCGATACTTCCGGATCAAGAGGCTGTGGATGATGATTTTGCTTTATTTTTAAGGCTTCTTCACGAGCCCTGTCGGCCATAGATTTGCCACCCCTCTCCATCCAGCGATCTCGCATCCTGCGGTCGATTAGATTGACCCTTGACTGTTCTTGCTTCATAAATTTTCGGGTATGCTTCTGATTGAGGTAATTTCCACCGGCACCTACCGCCTTGATTACCTCTAACGCCAATGTCTCGTCATTAACCGCTATACCCTGCATCACTCTTTTAATCATTCTGACTATCTCGGCATCAATAAGCAGTTGCGTAAAACTGAAAGTGATCCCCAACTCGAGCATGCCGAGACCATATATGATATTGCCACCGGTCAGAGCAGGCAGGATTGCGGTCAGGGTCTTTTCGTGGCCTGCCTGAACATCTGATATTTTACTGTCACCCTACGTGCCTCCGACGTCGGTAGGTATTTCATAGAAGTGGCCAAGTTGGGCAACCGCTGCACTTACCATTCCATGTTCAGGTGCACCTACAGGGCTTGTAGTGTACAGCATATCTAACATAGTAGTAGAGCTGCCGTAAATAACCGGCGTCCCCTTATTAACCAGCTGAGCTAAAACAATTCCGCCCAGAATCTCTGCATTCGTAACCACCAGAGTCCCGGCCAGAGTTACCGGTGATGTCCCACCGGCCATAGCCATGGACAAAATATCAAGGGGTATACCCGCCCTGGCAACTTCAATAATTACCTCGGTATTATTGGTATGCAGTTCGAGGGGACTGTTGGGGCATGTTCCCATTGATATTATCGGGCGCTCTTTTAGTTTATCCATCCCGCCGGCTACAGCAGCCCCCATTTCGATGAACCGCCGTGTTGTTGCGGTATCCTGGGTGTCATGACCGAAATGTTTGACCGTATTGTTCAAAACTGCTTCCGCTTCGTGCAGCTCCCTGGTCGCTTCAGGGACATCCTGGGCCGTTACAGCAATGGTATAGATATCCACTTCATCTATGGCGTCACAAAGTCTGGCTGTATCAGCCAGATCAGCTTTTGTCGATGGCCTCAGTGCGCCTGTTTCCAGATCTTCAACCATCGTTCCTGTTCCAAAATTTGTAAATACTACCTTGTTTCCTTCAACTATCACATCATAGCGGGGGTCACGTGCAGCCATCAGTATTTTGCCGGGCGATGAGACGATAGCGTCATTTACCAGGTGGCGGGGTATTCTAACCATGTTTGTATTCCTGTCAATTTGGCAGCCGGCAGCTCCGTATATTTCGAGGGCTTCTTCGCCAAATACCTTCAGACCGACTTGCTCGAGTACTTTAAGAGTCGCCTCATGAATTGCTTCCAGGTCTTGCCGGGAGAGCAGCTCAAGGCCAATCCCTTCGATATAGTTCATAATCACTTCTTCCTCCTTTCCTTATGCAATCTAAAATATTCCGGGCTCTTAGTTGGTATAATTAATTCCCCCTCTTTGGCAGAATCATAACAAAGAGCATGTTTGATCAGTTTATTGCTTTAGAAGCTGAAATATTTTTTTAACGCCATCACTGGCATCTTCAGCATAAGCATCGGCGCCGATTCTTTTTGCCCAGCGCTCAGTCACCGGTGCTCCTCCTACTATTGTCTTATATTTTTCACGCAACCCCCTTTTCCGCAGTTCTTCTTCAAGCTCTTTTTGAGCAACCATTGTAGTCGTAAGCAGCGCACTGGTGCCAATTACCTGTGCTTCGATCGCTTCAGCCGTTTCAATAATTTTCTCCAGTGAAACATCACGCCCAGCATCATAGACATCTAAACCGTGAGCTTTAAGCAGGGAAACTACTATCCCCTTGCCAATGTCATGGATATCTCCTTCAACTGTGGCAATAAGCACTTTGCCGATACTTTTTTTATCCTCAGCAGCTATGCTCTTGTTAAGAATATCTGTAACTGCTTTCATGGTCTCTGAACAAAGAATCAACTCTGGTAAAAACATGTCACCACTTTCAAATAAATCACCAACCCTGTTCAACCCAACGGCAAAACCATTTTCAATAATATCCATCGGACTGATATTGTCTGCTAAAGCCCTGTTAGCTATTTCACAAGCCTTTTCATTGTCACAGCTGACTATTGCTTCCGCCGCATCATTAAATATGGGATTTTGAATCATTCTTTACCCTCCACAAAATTTGATTTTATTCAGATCACACCGGCTTTGTTTCTGTTGGCAGAGATTTAGTGCCATACTCCATAACAAAAGGCTTGATGGCCTGACTCTTTATGTGATAATAACCAACCAAACAATGGGAAAAAGTCACTGCATTAAAATGCCAAGACCGCTATCCAGCCGCACTTAACTTGTGTATTGATATAATTTCGCAAATAGTATGCCAAGTAATGGTTTACTGAATAGGAGTACTGATACTATTAAAAACCCTTATCTATAGGGGTTTTTGTGGCACCAAAGCGGATATTACGAATAATGACATATGTCTCATATTCTGGACATACTTAAAAAATAAAGAAAGCATGGCTGATATTAGCCATACTTTAAAATATACATGTCAATATTGACACAGATTAAGATGTAATCTCAATATCTGGACAAAACTGTGCAGATCACTCCACGTCTATTTTAAGCTCTGCAATGCGGCGATACAAAGTGGATCTACTCACCCCAAGCACTTTAGCTATCCGGTTTTTATCGTCAGAAGAGGAACCAAAACGCCTCAAATGCTCTTCAATTACCTTTTGCTCGTAGTTTACTAAAAGTGTTTTTAAATTAGAGTTGCATTCAATTTGCTCCTGAACCGGTTTGTTAACTCTCTGGGGAATATTAGCGGGAACAAGCATATTGCCATTGCACATGTTCACTGCATACTCGAGAGTATTTTCAAGTTCCCTGATATTACCCGGCCACTGGTAGCTTAAAAACATCTCTAAGACTTCAGAAGATACTGTCATAATTGGCCGATTCATTCTTCCCGCAAGTTTGGCTAAAAAAAATTCCGTCAACTGAGGGATATCTTCCTTGCGCTCCCTCAGGGGCGCTATGTGCAGAGGAATCACGCCTAACCTAAAATAGAGATCTTTGCGAAATTTCCTCTCCTGCATCATAACATCAAGATCACGGTTTGACGCTGCAATAATCCTAATATCTACAGGTATTTTTTGAGAACCACCGACTCTTTCCACTTCCCGGTTCTGCAAAACATGAAGAAGTTTAACCTGCAAGTGCAGTGGCATTTCACCAATTTCATCCAGAAAGATAGTCCCACGATCTGCCAGTTCAAATTTACCAGCCTTACCTTCTTTTAGAGCTCCCGTAAATGCGCCACCTTCATAACCGAATAGCTCACTTTCTAACAAGTTTTCAGGGATTGCTCCACAGTTGAGATTTATAAACGGTCCCCTTGATCGCAGGCTGGCAAAATGAATAGCACGAGCAAAAATTTCTTTGCCGGTACCGCTTTCACCTGTAATTAAAACCGTAGAATTGCTTTTTGCTACCCTTAAAGCCTGTTCCTTTACCTTTCTAACTGCCAGGCTATTGCCGATAATATCTTTAAAAGAATACTCAGGGCTGCTCTGGCTGAGATTATAAATCAACCGGCGTGCTTCAGAAATGTCGCGAAAGGATATTACTACTCCTTCGAGATCTTCGGTTCCGCTTAGCAGTCTAATGCTGACTATAAAATGCATCCACCGTTCACCAACCTGATAGATCTCTTCTTTCTCTGTGTATTCCAGGCCATTTTGTATCGCCTGTAGAGCGGGTGCGCCAGGCCAGATACTGGCCAGCGATTGGCCAATGATTTTTGCACTGGGAAACTTAATCAGCTGCTCCGCCTTCACGTTGCAGCAAATAACCCGGGAAGAGCGATCAATAACCATGACCCCTTCATGAACCGCATCAAGGATATTCGCAAGCCTCTCACTTCTATCTATAGAAAGTTTTCTTTCCAGGGCTTTCGATAAAAAACTGCCAACCCAGTTAAGATAAGCTTGCTGTTGTTGGTAGTCAGGCTGTTTTTCTGAAGCGTTTAAGTAAGCTACTATCCAACCGATAGTTTCTTCTTCTATCGAGACCGGGCTGCTAATATCACCTAACTTACAGAATCCCTTACTGTCGAGAATTGCTTTTTCAATCTTGCTTATTGCTGACGGGCTCTTTTCCGACCCCACCAGGAAGTTTAAATCCTTGTCGATAACAATAATCTCTGCCTGCAAGGCAAATGATACTGCTTTTATTGTTTCGCGGGCTAAGGAAACAAAATACTCAAGACCTTCCACAGCAACTCCCCCAATTTCACGCGGTATTAATATTATGTAACCGCAAACATCGTGACAACAGTTCTCAGGAAACTGCTGAACTCTTAATAAACAGCTTAAGCTGACCGCCTGATGCTTGTATTATTGTTCCTCTAATTAATTACTTACTCACCATAACTAAATATCCTGCCAATGCGCTCCAAGGGATAGTATTTCTTTTGAACATTAGCGCCTATTGCAGAACCTGCTAAAAGGTGACACTGTTTGCAATTTCGACACTTCCAGCAAATCATTCCTCAGTCTACCCGAATATTCATCCCTCCAGGCTGCCCACTAGCAGAGAGTCAGCAAAGTTAGCCATCCTAAAACTAAGGAACCATAGCAAAAAGGCTATGAATAAAGGGCTTGCATCTCAACGCTGCAAACCCTTTATTCTTTAGTAGCGGGATCAAAATGATTTCCAAAGCCGGCTCACGCGCTTTGCCGGTTGTTTTAACCTGGAAATACCTGCAGCCAAGGGAAAACATGCGTCTTGACTCTCATTCCATTCGTCGTGAGGAAGTCTATCCCTGTTTAACTTACAATAGGGTATGTTTTCTTATATGAATCTTGATACCTTGTTCCCTCATCATTTCAAAATAGATCTTCCTCTCGTCCTTGTCAAAGACTTCCGGCGGGAAAACGCCTGTGTGATTGACCTGCCCTCTAAGCAACATTAACGAGAATACGGCGGCTGATACTGCAACTGCATAAGATATATCACTGGCACCGGGAATTCTCTCGCAGGCTTTCACTACATCAGGGCCATCGGTCCACATTTGATAATGCATATCCTGGTCCGTTTTTCTGCCATAAACGTCCACCGTGAGCATCATCCTGCTTTTTAGCTTCCCACTTTCAACCAGCTCTATCATTTCTTTCGCTGTGGGCGTATCAGGCAACAGCTTACTAAATAAAGCCCAGGGTGCTATTTTGTTACCGTCAACTTCCACGGGCTCATCATCCATCACCCCGAGATCGTAAATAGATTTCCAAAGCGTAAGCTCGGGTTCGCCCATTTTGAAATCTATATATTTCACTGGCTTGCCGATAAATTTTGCAAGAGTTAACGGCTCTTCGTGGCTATGATAATAAACTTTCGCTTTGCCGCCTATGGGGGGCGGGAAATCATATTCCTCTTCTCCAGAAAATGGAGGTACTTCTTTGAAGCCATTGTCCCATATAATAGGGGGCGTGATGAGATCTCTCAAATAAGTTGCAGGCTGCCACAATACTATCGGCACTTCAGATTCGGTTATCGCGTAATCTTTAATTTTAATACTATCAACTTCATCAAGTTCCTCTGCTGCCTCTTTGGCCATCACATTTACCGTGCCGGCATCGGCACCGGCCAAGATTAGACCTTTTAGCGAAGCTTGTTTCCATTTCCCGGAGTAAGCCAACTCCTTAACAGGTATATTTTTATCTCCACCCGGGAAGTTGCCGTTGCTAGCCATATCCAAATAATTTACTTGTGCTTCATAGCAAGCTTCCATAATTTTGTCGTTAAAATCGGTCAGGGTGGCATTTACAGCCAGGTCAAATTTTCCGTCTCTCATCAGTTTTGTCAAGCCATTCGTATCGCTGGCATCCACTCTTTGTGTTTTAAGCTTCTTGCTCGGGTTTGTCTCTGTAATATCTTTCATTCTTTTCTGGCTTATATCCCCCAGGACAATCTCTGAAACATCGTCAGCTTCGGCCAGAACCCAGCTGATCACTAGCCCCTGAGCCCCGGCTCCTATGATTAATACTTTCATCTTAACCCTTCTTTCAATTGATGTGTATTTAAGAGAATCTAAATCAACTCATTTTCTATCTTGCTAACTTTAACAGGCCTGTTTTCTTCTTGCCGCTATTTTTTGTTTATCCCAATCCTCCCTGCACCATTCTGCCAAGCAAAGAAATAAATACGTCAAGCAGCTTTTTACTCCACAGTATTAAAGTAGAGATATAAGATGCTGCTTGGCCGGACTAATTACTCCACCTAATAATAACCATCATTTTCTATTTGCAGTGGATTCCTTATCTACAATACAAGCAAATATCGTGCCACCGATTAAAGGGCACCAGATTAGGTTTTTCAGGCAATGAAGTTTGGTCAGATGAAAAAGTAACAACCCGGATCTTATTTATTTGACTCCTTTAAACTAAAAATCAATGTTTTATTTTTGAGGTGCGGTGGCTTCGGTATTCTCGGGCGACCAGGCCGACGGCAATGATCAGAGTCAAAGCCTCTGCCACAGGCAGAGCCAGCCATAAGCCATTGACGCCAATGGTCCGGGGCAGCAGCAAAATACCCAGGCCCATAAAGAAAAAGGTGCGCAAAAAAGCGATTAATGCAGAGAGCTTGCCGTTTGACAACGCAGTAAACAATGCGGAGGCATATATATTAAAGCCCATAAACAAAAAACAGAAAGAAAAAAGCAAAAAGCCATTATAGGCAATTTCAAAAACATCCGGGTTGCCACTGGCAAACATGCCAACAATATGGCCTGCCCCTGCATTAGCCAGCAGAAAGATAAATATTGAGCAACCGCCGATCAAGGTGATGCAAATCCGAATTATTTTGCGCAGCCTGAAGGAGTCGGCAAGGCCGTAATTATAGCTGATAATCGGGGCCAACCCCTGGGCAAACCCATAGAACACAGCATTGAGCAGAAATTCGGAATAGAGCAGGATTGCGACGGCAGCCACCCCGTTAACACCGATGAGACTCAAGGCCATCCAGTTTAAAAGAAAAGTGCTAAAACCTGTCGCCAGGTAAATAACCATCTCGGAAGCGCCATTGAAAGACGCTTGTAATAGAATTTTCAAGCTGAACAAGGGTTTACCATAATAAAGCGATTTATCTTTTTTCAAAAAAAAGATCAGGCCAAAAAAGGCCGGAATGGTGGAACCTATACCTGTTGCCAAGGCAGCACCGCTTATACCCGTGTCGAGAACGCCGATGAAGTAATAGTCGAGGACCACGTTGGTTACACCGGCAGAGGCAATTAGCACTAAGCCCCGCTTCGGGTGCCCGGCGGTGATAAAAAATATTTCAAATAGTATTTGAAGCATAATTGAGGGCAAAAAAATTAGCAGGGGGATATAATAATCGTAGGAGTACTGCTCCAGGACACCCCTGGCGCCAAGCAGCGCTAAAACTTGATCGGCAAAGATAAAGCCCGCCACTGCGAAAACGAGACTGACGGCAAAGCCGGTTAAGAGAATGAAAGTAAAGATCTTTCGGGCCAAGACATTTTCACCTGTGCCCATTTCCCGTGCAACGATGGCGCTGCCGCCGGCTGCCAGCATCGCCCCGGTAGCCAGGATAAAGCAATAGAAAGGGTAAACTATGTTGACCGCTGCCAGGGCATCGGTGCCGATCAGGATCGAGACAAAAAGAGAATCAACGATGGTGTAGACAGCCATAATAACCATCATCGTGACAGTTGGCAGAGCATATCCAATCAGGGAGCCGTAGGTTATTTTCCGAGCAAGCGGATTCTTCATTTTATGACCTTTCCGATATGGTTAAGTTTAAAAGTGTCCCAGGCCCTTACTTACGAATAGTTTTTGAGCTGAAGAATATGTTTTAACTATCCGCAGAATTCTCGTCTGTCCTTTGGATGCTTTTTAAAATTATCTGCAGGGCCTCCGCTCTTGAAAATATTATATACTTCGGCATATATATTGCAAAACAGATGCCAAATTAGTGAACCATCAAACAATTTAAACAAAAATTAACTTTAATTGATCCCGGCAGGTTTGGAACCAGCCTCATGTGCCTATTTCTGTCCGGAAAAGTAAGAACAAGCGTTGCCTAACAAGTAAAATGATTTGCCTGATTTAAAACAACTCTATATCTGCTTTTGCATCTTGATTAATAAATCTATTTTCACTCAGCCCTTACCGAGCTGAGAATGATCCTATAGTACTAGGTGAATTCAAAGATGACATGCGTCATGGGCAGGGCACACTATACTATTCTAGCGGGAGATTTAAATCAGGCATTTGGAATAATGATGAATACATTGGCCCATAAGGTATTTTAAGTAGAACTGGGGAAGATGAACCTAACACTGTAAGTAACCTATTGAAGGGTTGTAAATTATCGATATAACTTAAATCAGATTATTTATGTAAATATAAATAGAGGTATTTCAACCCTTAAACTGTGACTTACCAGAAGTTATATTGAAACAGAATTCCTCGGCCGTGCCTACATCGATGCAAACATCGGCCATTTTGCCTGAACGGACATAAAATGGCGCCGCTATTACGGTGATAAAGGATCCAACAATGTAGGCCGCCGGGATCGAAATTGCCCGGGATAACCAGCCGAAAGATGGTTGGCCAAGAGAGCTGCCGGCATCATTGAAGAATGAGTCAAGCGATAAAACAGTTGCCCTTTGCTGCGATGGGATGTGGGCATTTATGTACCCCTGGCGGATGGGGCTGATTAGGCCCATCCAAACCCCCACCAGAAACAATAAAACTGCCAGCATTACGAATGCAGTGAAGTTTCCTTCAGATGGTGACAGCAATCCAACCAAACCGGCTAGGCCGGCAAGGACCGAAAATATAATGGCCCCCATGGTTAAAACTTTTGGAGCGCTTTTTCCCCAGCGGCTGCGGGTTACCGGTCCGACACAGAGGTTGCCCACGATGCTTGCCAGTCCGAAAAGCGCAGCAAGCATCCCCGAAACCCAAATCAGGTCCGGCCTTCCGAGCAGGCTGAGAGCGTATGGCTGTGATGCATAAAAGAAATACATGAAAAAAGAGCCCTGTGCTGCCGAGGCAAGAAGCAGCGGTCGGACTACAGGGTTATGCCAACCGTAATGCACACCTGCCCTAAAGATGGTGCGGGTTTCTGATGCAAAATGTGTGGTCTTAAGTGGACGGGTCTTAAACCCGAGGTCATGCATCATGGCCAGCGTAGCGAGGAAGGCGATCACCAGAATTGCCGCCCGAGTCAGATAGGGCAGGGCCAGATCAACCTGGCCAAGGATTCCTCCTAAAATCGTACCCGTAAGCATGGCAACACCAAAAACAATTCCGCCCCGGGCGAATACCTGATCTGTCCGCCCCTTGTACCCGCTTGCCTCCAGGGCATCAATCAGCCAGGCTTCCACAGCGCCGGTCTGAAAAGTATAGCCCAGACCAAGCAGCACTGAACCAACAGCGAAGCCGATAATACCCCAGCCGAAGCTTGCTGAAGCGAGATAAAGCAATGTCGATATAGTCAGGGTGGCGATACCGAATAAAAATGAAACTCTTCTGCCAACTGTATCGGCAACCACACCGGTAGGGATCTCGAAAAAAACCTGGCCGATGCTGTAGATACTGTTGACGACCATCACTTCGAAGATATCCAGCCCGGCATTCAGCAGAAAGAGAGTGTTTACGCCCCAGATAAAGGCTGCGGCCAGGGTGAAAAGACCGCTGGTGATAAAAAATGTCCTGATTATAAGTTCAGGCGTCGGTAACGATCCAGCCTCACTTTGCTTACCTGTAACCACTTTTCCCTTCCCCTTTCCAGGTGGACGATTATTTTAAATTATAAACCGGAATTAGCTTAAAACTCGATTACTAATATAATATTTATTACTTCTTTCCCGGAATAGAGATAGCACCTAACTGTTGATAAAGACTAAAGATGTCCATAGTAGACCAGCCTTCCATGAACTTTCCATTAACTATTTTCTGTATATTGATGCCTGTAAATTTAAATGACTTGCCTGTAGGGGCAATACCCATAAACTCTCCTTTTTGGGTACCGGTAAATGTAAAGCGATTTACCACTTTATCTCCTTCAGCAATCTGGTCTTCTATAGTCATATGAATGTCTGGAAAGGCTTTTGAAAGCATATTAAACTGTTTTAGTCCCTCTTTACCTTTTATATCCCCATAAGGAGTATGGGCAATGACATTTTCATCATAAACTTCATCTGCATAATCGAAATTTCCTTTATTGATTATTTCCTCTAAGAATTTCCGGGCGATAGCTTTGTTCTCTTCAGTTGACATTTTAATACTCCTATAAAATTTAATATTATCCAAATTCCTCGTCAAATAAAAATTTCCTTTTTTAAGCATTTTTTTATGAGGACTCCAGCAACTATTCCATCTCATTCCATTTTAGTCACCAACTCTCTGCTTTTTTAGCACCTTTAATCATTGCCGCCTGAATAATTGCATGCTTAAACAAGCCCCTTAAAAACATTACCATAGGCTTCTTCTGAATCTAAGGTTAACTGCTTCAGGTTAAACATTTTTCATATACCGACCTATATGGATAATTGAACGATAATTATGAAGTTGTCAGAAAAATAACCTTATAGGGAAGTGTATCAAAAATGCTTCTCTTAATCATTCATAAAAAAGATTGTTTCGCAAATATAGATCCCTAACTTCGTAAAATTTCACGAGGCTTATTAAATGTTGCCAAATATGAGAATATTTTAGAAAGATTATTAATTTTATAAAAATGGAGTTCGTTATATGTTAAAATATAGACAACACTACTTAAATTCTTCGTAAACTACTTGAAAATAGAGAGTTATTTAAGTTGACGTGGAATTTAGGTATGACTATCCAGCACCGAGGGTATATGTTAACGTCTACGATATCAAACCCGAACTACTTGGCTATATTAAGTGAATGCTGGTGTGAAGAGCCGTGTGCGTTAATTGCGCAAGCACGGTTCTGTGAGGGGCTATGCTCGTGAGGGGGCATAGCCTACTCGACCTAGTGTGTTCCTAGTGTGTTATAGTGTGTTGGTGTGATGGAGGTGTGTTGATGAATAGTAGGATTAAGTTGGTTTGTTGCAAAACGATGATGGATGAGATTGAGGCTATGAAGCCGGCGGGTATGGCCGTTGATTATATTGAGTATGCCCTGCACAGGCGGCCCGATGATTTGCGCGAAGAGCTGCAGCGGCGGATTTATGAAGAGAAAGAAGCGGATACTCTGGTCTTTGTTTACGGTCTTTGCTCCCGGGGGCTTGACGGCCTGAAATCCGGGGATAAAACCCTTGTTATTCCGCGGGTGCATGACTGTATCAGTCTGCTCCTGGGATCACGGGAAAAGTATGACCAGGAGTTCGGCGCAGACCCGGGTACCTACTACCTGAGCAAGGGTTGGATTGATCAGAAGGCCGATCCCTATCAGGAGTACCTGGAATGTGTCGAAAAATACGGTGAAGAAAATGCCGCCTGGATCAGCAAGGAAACCTACCAGCACTACAAAAGAGTTGCCTTCATCGACACTAATTTGCCCAACCTGGAAGAGCACGAGCAGTATGCAAAAGCGGTAGCCGAATTTTTGGCGGTCAGTTTTGTCGGTATCCAGGGGCAGAAGGATTTCTTTGAACAGCTGGTTGGCGAAGACTGGCAGAAAAATTTCGTAATTGTACCGCCCGGTTCAATTTCTCAGTACATGGATTTCATGTAACCCCTGGCGGATTTGTCAAAGCACAGAGTCTGCCTTCAGGAAGCAAGATTCGGAATCTAAATGTACTGGACAGCCAGAACTACCATTCTGGTTTCAGCCTTTAATTGGCGTTCAACTTCGGGCTTAATGAAAATAATATCGCCCTCCGAAACTGGTTTTTCCAGCCCTGCTTCGACTACTTTCCCCGTGCCCTCAACATTGTGGAACATGGTTCAAAGCAGCGCCACAAGAAAGATCCGTCGATATACGAAATACAGGTAATTTCTGATCCTGCTCAGACAAACTGTGCAGACAGCCGCCATGATAACCCGGAACATTTACTCTCCGATAAAACTCATTCTTTACTTTTCAGCTTAATCAACCTGTTCAAAGTCGTTTGACATGCTCAAACGGTTCGAGATCCTGAGTATTGTTACCATAACAAATACTGTATTTGATTTTATTTACGGCTCGGTTGACACCCGCGCTGCAATATTGATATAATTTTTTCAGTTGAAGCAAGTCACAGATTTCAAACAACTTTTCCTTGGAGATTCCGGGCTCTACCTGCTTTGAAGAAATGATGCCAGTTAAGCAGAAAATACCCGGGAAAAATTGCGAAGGGCCGGTGATGAATTCCTTTTGACTATTTCCTGGAGGAATTGTAATAGGAGCAAAGTTTTTAATGTCCTTAACTTCCAAGCCTGTTGCTTTTAAGGTGACTGCTTGGTAATTTTTTTCCCGTTGAGCTCACGGAGTTAAATTCATCGCCTTTGATCCAAGCCGGCTAGAGAGTTGAGAGATCTACTTTGGTATGATTATTGCTTATTTATATAAATAACACGATGCAGATGAAAAAGAGATTTTATGAGATCAGTTCGTTTTTAAACATTGCTCGCTTAGGGCTTAATCTAAACATCATGGCGCGTTTCTGAAATCAGGAGCACACTGCCTCTTGTTTAAAAACCTGGAGGTGATCCTTGGGTAGTAAAGACTGACAGTAATTGGAGTGGCGGTCAAATAAAACTAAACAAAATTGAAAGAGGAGGTAATTGATAGTGATACCTAAAAAATGGCTAATAAGCCTGGGCTTGATGTTCCTAATGGCGGTGGCTTTAGCCCTTCCCGCCTGTGCCCCTCCCGATTCCGATGATAATGGTGTTAATGATGAGTTGGCAACCGAATACAGGGTTGGCGGGCTGACGATGATGGACAGCCTGAACATGTCACCCGAGGTTTTAATGTACACCAACGTAGGCTGCCTTTACTTAATATATAATTATGAGAACCTGGCAGCCTTTCCAATGCTTGACGGAGATCCGCCGCAGTCTAGCTATGATTTTATTCCCAGGCTGGCAACGGACTTCACAGTAACCTATGACGGGACCGACCAGGTATGGACATTAACGCTGCGCGAAGGCGTGACATGGCAAGACGGTGAAGATTTCACCGCAGATGATGTCGTATACTCGGTGATGTACGTCCAGAACAGGTACGATGTCTCCAAACCAATCGACTGGGATGCAGTTGATGAAGATACCGAATGGGAAGAAGTCTGGCCGGAGCACGTACTTGTAGAAGCTGATGGCCCCTACACGGTCAAAATGACATATATTGACGGCTGGCACCAGCCGGAGGACTATGTTCCGGGCTGGTGGATGTACGACCCGATAGTGCCCGAACACGTTTTCGGCCCGGAGGGCGAAGGTGTGTATGACGGCTGGAATGAAGATCCGCTCTTGTGGGATGGTGAATCAATCGGAACCGGGCCGTATAAGCTGATCGAATTCGAACCGGACCAGTACATTCTTTTTGAACGCTACGAGGATTACTGGGGGCCCAAACCGGCTGCAGAAAGACACCTGTTCAGGTTCTACGGTGATCCAGGCTCCCTTACTACGGCTTTGGAAGCAGGCGCTATTGATACGGTTTCAGATGAATCTATTCCGTTCCTGAAGATTGCCAGTTATGAGGCCAATCCGGACATAGAAGTTTCATTCGACAAAGGGCTTTCAATTTACTACTTGGGCTTCAACCTACACCCTGACGAAGGTTATGAACCCCTGCAGGACAGAGTTCTCAGGCAGGCTATCGCCTACGCTATAGACGAGCAAAACATAGTGGCCCTTATTTATGGTGGATATGGAGAAGTCCCCTCCGGCTTCATCTACAACGAAAGCCCCAATTACAACCCTGATTTGCCCGACTACTCCCTCGATCAGGAAAGGGGAAACGAACTGCTGGAAGATGCGGGCTACTCCAAAGATAACGGCTACTGGCACACCCCGGACGGCGAGAGAATTACCTTCACCCTGACTACGATTTCTGGTGTCTATGCTGACATGGCCCTCATGATCACCACAAACCTGCAGGATTTCGGCCTGGATGTTACGCATGAGGTAATTGACTCGACTACCTTTATCCAGTATCTCTATCGGCCTGATACAGGAGGAATGCAAGCCTTTATCTATGCTGAAGACCCAGGTATGGACCCGGTGTCAGACTGGATCTGGATGATACTTTCAGACCCCTATTTCTGGGGTTACGAGTGGAATACGACCTGGTATGATGACCCAAGGTTTAATGAACTGTTTATGGAAAACTACCTGGCAGAAGACCTGGATGGCAAGAAAAACACCCTCTTCGAAATGCAGGCAATCCTGGCTGAAGATCTGCCTATGATTTACCTGGTCAGGCCGGACTTTATTTCCGCTCACCGGACTGACAGGTGGGAGAACTGGTACACCACGATCGGCGGACCTTATTCCTGGCTAAACGAATACAGTGTCCGACAAGCGACTCCCCGCTGAAGTAAAGATGAGCAGTAGGATGGCTTGAAAAAAGATTAAGCTTAAGTGGTGATGGTGATGCCTAAAGTGAAAATTGGCGGAATCACCATCACCACTTTGCTCATTAGTATTATTTTAATACAAGGGGCTTTTAATTGCTGATTTTAGGTTCAGCAAGGATATTCCTATAGCTGATAAGCTAAACAAGGTGAGTTTGTTTCCCCGCTTATTGGAAATGGAGGGGCGTTAAGTGGCTCTAAAAGGATTTACTTTATTTGCGATCAGAAAGGTTACTTCAGCCTTCATCACCATATTCTTAATTACATGTGTAAATTTCGTTCTGTTCCGCCTGGTGCCAGGTGATCCGGTGCGGATGTTGTTCAGAGACCCCAGAGTCAGCCCGCAGCGCTTACAGGAAATGTATGAGCGATTTGGGCTGGACAAATCTATATGGGAGCAGTTTATTGCTTATTTACGGCAGCTATTTCTTCATGGAGATTTAGGATACTCATTCGCACGGGGAAAACCTGTTTTAGAGGTCATTTGGAGCCGGCTGCCGCAAACATTGTTGTTGATTATCACGGCCCTTATAATTGCCGTTATTGTGGGTACCGCGCTCGGCGCCATTGCGGGATGGAAGACGGGGACAAAATTTGATTCGATCATAGTGACCCTTTCACTGGGAATGTATTCGATTCCAACATTTATACTGGGCATAATCCTATTGATGATTTTTTCTTTCAAATTGGGAATATTTCCCCTCGGCGGGATGGCTACGATCGGAGCAGGGTTGACCGGTTGGGAGCACTGGAAAAACGTCGCCTGGCATATGGTCCTGCCGGTTGGAGCGATCGTGATCTGGTACATTGGCGAATACGTATTGATAACCCGAAATGCCATGCAGGACGTCCTGGAGCAGGATTACATAACTTCAGCCAGGGCAAAAGGACTAAAAGAATCAACTATTCTACGTAAACATGCCTTGAGAAATGCTATTTTACCCGTAATTACAATCACCGGGGTGAATGCGGCCTTCGCCGTAGCCGGAGTAATTGAGGCGGAAGCAGTTTTTGGCTGGCCCGGTATAGGCAGCCTAATGTATTCATCTGTCATGGCCCGTGATTACCCTGTTCTTCAAGGCTTATTCCTCGTATTTGCTGTAGCGGTTGTGGTGGCCAATTTGGTGGTAGACCTCATCTACGGCTACTTCGATCCGAGGATTAAAGTGAGAGGGGAGTGATACAATGTCCGGCCTACTCAGGGGACTGAAAAGCTTTAAAGATCACTTCAAACTGCTGCTTACACACAAGATGGGATTGGCGGGAATAGTAGTTTTCGTGATACTCCTTATTGCAGTAATATTTGCCCCCTATCTGCGCACCATAGACCCGACTAGAACGGGCTTGGCTGAAAATATTCTTTCTCCTCCCTCTTCTCAATTCTGGCTGGGCACAGACCATCTGGCCAGAGATATCTGGAGCCAAACCATCTACGGAGCCAGGATCGCTTTGCTAGTTGGCTTAACGGCGGCGGTAACTACAGTGGGTGTTGGCACTCTGGTAGGACTGACGGCAGGCTATTTCGGAGGAAGATTAGAGGAAGTGCTGATGCGGATTACGGATTTCGTTATGATACTGCCATATTTGCCATTAATGATAATTCTGGCAGCAGTGCTGGGGCCAAGCATATGGAATATAATTTTGGTAGTGAGTATTGTATATTGGCCTTTTACCGCCCGGGTAATCAGGTCTCAGGTTTTGTCTCTTAAAGAAAGAGGCTTTGTGGAAGCATCAAGAAGCGTTGGCGCAAGCGACGGTCTATTGATTTTTGGTGAAATAATGCCCAATGTTGTGCCTATAATGTTCGCTCAAGCTGTCGTGATGGTAACCTGGGCCATTTATGCAGAGGCACTCCTGGCTTTTCTTGGCCTCGGTGATCCCACAACTATGAGCTGGGGAATGATGATTAATTATGCTTTTCAATCAGGCCTCATGACCATGGCTCCCTGGTGGGTGATACCTCCGATAGCATGCATCTTAGCCACAATACTTGCCTTCACTTTCTTAGGAACCGCGGTGAGCGATATATTAAAACCTGGATACAAGGACAGACGGGGGTTTTAATCAGAGATGGCCTTACTTCAAGTAGAAAATTTGATAATATATTACTTCACTCGTGCCGGCGCAGTTAAGGCAGTGGACGATGTCAGTTTCAGTGTTGATGAAAATGAAACTTTAGGACTGATCGGGGAATCGGGATGCGGTAAAACGACTACCGTCTTTGCCATCATGAAATTTGTGACCCCTCCGGGCCGCATAGTGGGAGGCAAAATCATCTTTGAAAACAGGGATATCCTTGCCATCGAGCAGGAAGAGGTAAGGCTTCTCCGGGGTCAGGGAATTACCATGGTTTTCCAAGCAGCTCAGAATGCCCTCAATCCTGTGATGACCGTGGGAGATCAGATCACTGAAGTAATAGATCAACACGAACGGGTATCGAAAGAAGTAGCCCGGGAAAGAGCAAGGAAACAATTGGAGTTGGTGGGTTTAAGAGGCGAGATGGTTAAGTGCTATCCCCATGAATTGAGCGGAGGAATGAAGCAGAGGGTGGGAATTGCCATAGCTACAGTCTGCAATCCCAGACTTTTACTCTTAGATGAACCGGTGACCGGCCTTGACGTAATAGTTCAAAGGCAATTATTGGACCTTATAAATGATCTGAGGACAAAATTACAACTGCCGATAATATTAATAACTCATGATCTCTCCGTTATAGCCCACACCTGCAGTAAAATAGCTGTCATGTACGCCGGAAAGATCGTGGAACAAGCCGATGTCGTTTCATTGTACGAAAACCCTCTCCATCCTTATAGCCGCTTGTTGATCGAATCTTTTCCCAGCATAAAAGGGGAAAAAGGCAAACTATCAGGTATCCCAGGTGCTCCACCCGGCCTGCTCAATCCCCCGGTGGGCTGCAATTTTCATCCACGATGCCCCTCTGTGATGGATATTTGCCGGAGCGAAGAACCGGTTTCAATGTTGAAGGATGGACATCTTGTGGCATGCCATTTATTCAGGTAGGAGGTCTTTATGATTAACCAGGCCTTGTTGAGGGTAGAAAATCTGAAGAAATATTTCCCTGTGAGGAAAAATCTGATTAAGTCCATTTTTTCTAGAGAAGTGGAATATTGCCGGGCAGTAGATAATATCAGTTTCACCTTAGGCGAAGGCGAAAACCTGGGTTTTGTTGGAGAAAGCGGTTGCGGTAAATCAACCGTTGGCAGGACGATCCTCAGGCTTCTTGAGCCTACTGCAGGTAAGATCTACTATAAGGACACTGATGTAACCTCCCTGAGCAGAAGAAATATGAGAAGCCTGCGCCGTGAGATGCAAATGATATTTCAGGATCCTCACGGCTCTCTTAACCCCAGGAGAACAGTTTCAGAAACCCTGAGGCAATCAGTAAGGATTCATAGGTTGGCCGATAGCAAGGCCGAAGAGGATGTTCTGATCAAAAATACTCTTGAAGAAGTAGGATTAAACCCGGCTGAAGAATTTTGGGATAGATATCCAGTTTTGCTTAGCGGCGGGCAACGCCAAAGAGTTGGGATAGGCAGAATACTAATTCTGCAACCCAAGCTGGTAATTGCAGACGAGCCTGTATCGATGCTTGATGTTTCCGTCAGCATGGGTATTTTAAGGTTGTTGGAAAATTTAAGGGATAAGTTTGGAATTTCCTTTATTTATATAACTCATGACCTGGCTATAGCACGAATCTTATGCGACAGGATTGTTATCATGTACCTGGGCAAAATCATGGAAACTGCCCCTACGGAAGACCTCCTCAAAACACCGCTGCATCCTTATACAGAAGCATTACTGGCAGCCGCGCTAATTCCTGATCCGAGAGTATACATGAAAGAACTGCCCATTATAGGTTATGTGCCCCAGATTCCTTCCGGTGCTTTTACCAGCTGCAGGTTCTATCCCCGGTGCCCATACGCAGAAAAAAAATGTCGAGAACAAGATCCCCCACTCATCGAAGCAAACCCGGGCCACTTTGTTTCCTGCATGAGGGTGAAGTGACAAGGCCGGGCAACTGGACTTATATTTTTGAACGATTTTTTAGACAAAAGCCAATCTGAACTTGGCTTGATATACAGTTATTCGCGATGATGGAAAAAGCTGTATAATTTTGAGAAACAGTTGAGTTTCAATTTCAACCATACTGGTCTTTAAATGATCGTAATAAATCGGAGGTCTTGAGCGAATGAGCAAACCGGGAACGATTTTTTTAACGCCGGGGGAGATTGAATGCATTCATAATGCTTCGTTGCAGGTCTTGGAAAAAACTGGCATTAAGGTGCTGAGCAAGGATGCTCTAGACATTTTAAAAAAGGCAGGAGCAAAGGTGGATTATGGAACAAATCGTGCCACTCTTCCCAGGCAGCTAGTTGAAGAAGCCCTGGAAATGGCCCCCAAAACCATAACCTATGGTGCCAGGAATCCAAAATATGATTTTATGCTGAATCAAAAAGAACCACATTTCTGTACAGATGGGGACCCTCCTTTTATCTTGGACTGGGAAACAGGGAAGCGCAGATATTCCACGACCGAAGATATAGCCAAATGTGCAATAATAGCAGATTATCTTGACCATGCCCATCTTACCTGGGTGATGCTTGCTGCAACGGATGTGCCCGCCCCAATGCAGGAACTGGTATCCATCTGCACCTGCCTGAGAAATACTGAGAAACATGTTGAAAACGCAGCTCTGAGCGGCAAGTCAGCTCAATATCAGGTTGCAATTGCCACCGCCATTGTTGGCGACAGCAAGCAGCTGAGGGAAAGGCCCATTATCTCGGCAGTTCAATGCCCGTTCTCTCCGCTTACATATGACAAGGGTATAACTGAAGGCGCCATGGAGCTGGGCAAAGCCGGTATACCGGTAGTTCTATATCCCCTGCCACTTCTAGGCGCAACAGGCCCGGTTACGCCGGCGGGGACCATGGTTGTTGCCAATGCCGATGTTCTGGGAGGCCTGGTCATACAGGAGCTGGCCAACCCCGGAGCACCGGTAGTTTACTCGGCGGGCGCAGGCACCTTGAATTTTAGAACCGGTGCCCTGGGTGAAGCTCCGGAGGACGCACTAATGCAACTTGGCCTGGGCCAACTGGCCCGTTATTACGGGCTGCCTGATGAAAGACCGGTATTTTACGGCGCTTCCAAGCTTACACCGTCGCAATCCAACCATCATACGGTTGAGGCTTTGATAACTCACTTGCTGATGGATCCTGCTCCCGACATTGTTCTTGGTCTGGGAGGATTGGAAGGAGCCACTTCTCTGGAAGCAATGGTGATTGACAACGAGATCGTAGATTACGCCCTTAAGTTCACCCGGGGCATCGAGGTGAATGAAGCTACCCTGGCATTAGAGGTGATTGACAATGCCGGCCCCGGCGGACACTTCCTGACAGAAGAACATACTCTGGAGCATTTCCGAGAGAGATGGATGCCCAGACTCGATATGAGCAGCCTTTCAGAAACGAATAAGGAAGGCACCGAATCTCTGGGTGAGCTGGCACATGATAAGGTGAAAGAGATCTTGGCAAAGCATAAGCCGACCCCTCTGCCCGAGGATGTGGAGAAGGAAATATCCGGGATTTTAAAACGAGCCGAGAAGGAATTTGGCCTCTAACATGAACTTTGATCAAGCTCGCATCTAAAAAATGAACTTCAAATGCAGTTTGATTTTTATAAACTCTTTTAGCTTTTGAAGAATCCAGGTGAGCATACAAAAGTTAAAGAGATAAATACAGGATACTTTTCTGCCAGCCTGAAACAAGAAGTGTGATTAAAAGTAAGCCATGAATAAATTATCAGAGGAGGCATAAGCAAATGGTAGATTTAAGCGTAATTAAGGAAAATGTAATCAGGGGCGAAGTGGATGAAGTAAGAGATCTGGTTAAGAAAGCAGTTGATGAAGGACAAGAAGCCAAAAGGATATTAAACGAGGGCCTTATTGCAGGAATAAACGCAGTAGGGAGCAAGTATGAAAGCGGGGAGTTTTTTCTTCCGGAGATGGTCATTGCTGCCACGGCAATGAAAGAAGGTTTAGCGATATTAAGCCCTCTATTGCAGCAGACAGATGCCCAGAGCGCCGGGATAGTCATCCTGGGCTCGGCGAAAGGTGATATTCATGATATAGGCAAGAATATAGTAGCGACGATGCTGGAAGGATCCGGGTTCATGGTTAAAGATGTGGGGGTTGATGTGGACCCCGAGACATTTGTAACAGAAGCCAAAGATTCCAACGCGGACATCATTGGGATCTCAGCGCTATTAACCACGACAATGGGGGGAATGGAAGATGTAATTAAGGCAGTTAAAGGAGCCGGTTTGAGAACAAAAGTTGTGGTTGGCGGCGCTTCTGTTACGCAAACATTTGCCGATCAGATAGGGGCTGATGGTTATGCACCTGATGCTGGTTCCGCTGTAGCCAGGTGCAGGGAGCTGGTCAGGAAATAGAGCTGGGCAACACAAGTTAACCGGATGGGGGTAAATGCTTTTAGTAAATGGGCAAAGATGGTTAAAAAACCAGTTCAAGGAGGTAAGGCATAGTGGGCAGACCCACGATCAATTTTCTAACGGATAGTGAAATAGAAGCGATTCATGATGCTTCGCTCAGGGTGCTGGAGAAAACAGGCATTAAGGTGATGAGTACGGAAGCCCTGGAAATCCTAAAGAAAGCGGGAGCTAAAGTGAAAGGCGAAAGCGGACATGTTACCATTCCCCGCAATCTGGTGAAAGAAGCCTTGGAAATGGCACCTAAAACAGTAAAGCTATGTGCCAGGAATCCCAAATATGATTTAGAATTAAACAAGCAAAAGACGCATTTTTGCGCTGATGGTGGCCCTCCGTTCATGCTGGATATAGAAACGGGCGAACGGCGCTATTCCACCAGTGAAGATATCGCCAAGTGCGCCATTGTAGCCGATTACCTTGATCATGTTGATCTTATCTGGCCACTGGGAGCAGGCAGCGATGTACCGGCACCTTTGCGCTATATAGTAGATATGTATACAAGCTTAAAAAATTGCCAGAAACATTTTCAAGGAGATGCCACAACCAGCAAAGAGGCGCAATACCAGATTGAAATTGCAGCAGCTATTGCAGGCGGCAGAGAAGAATTAAGGAAAAGGCCAATATTTTCTCATGTTGTTTGCACCCTGTCTCCTCTCAGCTACGACAAAGGGATGACGGAGGCAAGTATTGAGTTGGCCAGGGCAGGCATTCCGGTTGCCATCTATCCCATGCCGACTACGGGCGGATCAAGCCCTGCCACACTGGCGGGGGCGATGGTGTTAAATAACGCTGAATTTTTGGGAGGACTGGTTATACAGGAGCTGGCCAGCCCCGGGGCGCCGGTAATATATGCAGCCGATGTTGGTTCGTTCGATTTTAAAACCGGGTCAGGAATCATCTCACCGGAGAGTAATCTTCTGACTCTCGGCCTAAACCAGGTGGCCAACTATTACAATTTGCCCAGTGAAATAGAAGTCTCCTGCACCCTGTCCAAAACCCTTGATGCACAGGCTGGTTTTGAAAAAGCTGTAGGCTTGATTGCACATCTGATGGCAACACCTGACATTGCCCTTGGCCTGGGGGCGCTTGAGGGTGCCCGCATGACTTCTGCGGAAGCTTTAGTCATTGATAACGAAATTGTAGATTACGCTCTGAAATTTATTGAAGGCTTAGAAGTAAATGAAGAAACCATGGCTGTTGATATTATTGAAAAAGTGGGCCCCGGAGGTACATTCCTCGGCCAAAAGCATACAGTAGAAAATTTTCGCGAGAGGTGGATGACTCGATTAAGTGATATAAGCAGTTTCGAGGCATGGGAACAACAGGGGTCTCGGTCAATTGGAGAAGTAGCCAGAGAAAAAGTGAAAGAGATTCTGGCAACGCATGAAGTTACTCCTCTCCCTGAGAATGTTGAAGAAGAGATCGGGCATATTCTGAAAAAAGCCGAAGCGGAATTATTGTAACAGCAAATAGGCGGCCAGTAAAAGGCCTCATTCTTTTTACAACAAAAACAGCTCGCACTATCCTTTAGAGATTTACCGCTTTTTCAAAAAGCAAAGAGTCCGGTTTATTCAATTTATCCCCGCGGTAGAAAGAACCACTAACGAGGAGGCCAAAAAACTTAGTTTAAAGCTACGGGCATTGCCACGGGAAGAAAGGTGATACAAAACTCCAGGATATCCAATGCCTAGTGGCCTGGCCATGAGAATTGGCTACTATGAAGGTTGGTGGATTGCAAGACCTGATCCCTTTTACAAATACCACGGGAGGCAACATGATAAACGCCTGGACTGCTTTTCTTCCTCGCGCCCCTTGGCATTGAATCACCCTATATTAATCTAACAAAATCAAGCTACTAATATGACACAAAAGAACCGTCCCTCTGTGTTTCAAAAGAACCGTCCCTCTGTGTTTTCCTCTGTGTTTTGAACCGTCCCTCTGTGTTTAGGTGGGTAGCTATTACCTAAAGTGGAGTGGTCAGAGCTCTTGCCAGTCGGGGTATTCCCCGGGCAATATCGTCCAAACTGGGCTGCGAGTAGCAGAGCCTCATCTGATTATTGCCCCCTTTGCCGGCGTAGAAAGCAACCCCCGCCACGTAGGCGACACGAGCTTTCTCAATACAGTGAGACAGAAGCTGCGCTGTATCGACCTCAGGTTGAAGAGTAACCCAGGTGTAAAATCCACCTTCCGGGTTGGTCCAGGTTGTTCCGACGGGAAACTCACGGGCGAGCAAATCGAGTGTCAACCGGGCTCTTTCCCCAAGCAGGCGGACCGTCTTGTTAATTTGCTTCTCAATCAGGCCTCTGCGACCAAATTCCAGGGCCAGCAGCTGCCCGAAGGAATTCGAGCACTGGTCCATGGCTTGACGCACCAGGACAGCCCGCTCTATGATCTCGGCTGCTGCATGAATCCAGCCGATTCGGATTCCGGGGGAAAGAATTTTGGAGAAGGTGCCAAGATAGATGACACTTTCGCCAGTGTCCAGGGCCTTGAGGGTTGGTACTTCTTCCCCGGCAAAACGGAGTTCACCGTACGCATTGTCCTCAATTATTAAGAACCCGTAGCTGCCGGCCAAGGCCAGCAGTTCCTGCCGCCGCCGGTGAGACATTGTCTGGCCCGAAGGATTCTGGAAGGTGGGGACTGTGTACAGCAGCTTTGGCAGGGAGCACTGACGCCGGCGTTGCTCCAGTAATCCGGCCAGCTGGGCTGTGTCGAGCCCCTCGGCGTCGACGGGAACAGCATCAATCCTGACATCATAAGAGGCAAAGGTGCTCAGTGCTCCAAGGTAATTAGGGGCTTCAACGATAACCCGATCACCACGGTTCAGAAACACACGCCCGAGAATATCCAGTCCCTGGAGAGAGCCGCTGGTCACCATTAACTCGCTGGCAGCTGCCGGTATTCCCAGGCGTGACTGACGCTCGGCCAGGAACTCCCGCAAGGCAGAGAATCCAGGAGTAGGACTATACCCGAGCACAGTAAAAGGTTTTTCCACCAGCAACTGCCTGGTTACCTCTGCAGCCTCCTCGGGTAGAAACATTTCAGGGGCGGGAAAACCGCCAGCAAACGAAATAATGTCGGGACGCTCTGTCAATTGAAACAGTTCAGCCAGGGCGGTACATCCCGGTCGGCGTGTCAGGTCGGAGAAGTAATCTTGAAGGTCCAATGGTTTCCCTCCCCAGCAACTGTGAATCAGGTGAGCATGTCCACTTGAGGATATTTGAGGCAAGTATAACAACCTTTTGCCAGGGTAGTCAACCACAACGGCTGCACGAAAAGCAACCAGAGAATCATCAGTTATCAACCAGGTTCATCTAGCTGGATGTTCCACCAAGCTTGCGGAATAAAGAGGAATAAAGGGTCAGGTTTTGCAATGCTACATTTCCTGCCCAACCTGACGCAACGCCCTGTTAACTATGGCGTAATGAATACCATGCCAATTATATCTTTTTTCTGACCCCATTGACTCACCCTGACCATCAACAACCTTAATCAAACATCCCTAAAGACTATCCTTTCCAGCTTCTGACCAGTTCCTTAAATTCCTTCGTGCAGGTGCTCCAATGCTTCCCGACTCAGATAAGGTTTTACCCTTTTCTTCGCCTTTCCACTTTGGTTCCTTGCCACTTGCTGACGCTCGTGGATAGTTCCAGTTACCAAACAAAGTTTACGACCTTCTTTGCAGCAATGGTATAATTAATTATATATAAACTGCCATGAAGCTTCTGCTTCACCATCTGGCTGAAGAAAAAGATCATATTATTGATTTGGACACGGCTCTCCGCGCTCCTGCAGCGCCATGTAATTATTAATTCTATTCTCAAAATAGATAGAGAGATTTTCGGTGAATATGGATAGCTATAACTGGTACTTAAAATTGAAAAAGCCTTCATGGGCTCCCCCGGCTTCACTTTTCGGCCCGGTTTGGTCGGTACTATATATTCTGATCTTCTTTTCATTCGGCACAGTTTTTTACAAGGCTGTAATGGGCATGCTGCCATGGTTTTTGGCTATTCCTTTCGCCCTGAATCTGATCTTTAACTTAATATTCACCTACTTTCAGTTTGGGCTCAAGAACAATCTGCTGGCATCTGCCGATATAGTACTGGTAGCTATATCGCTTATTTGGGCTCTTATGATTATCTTTCCGGTGATTAGCTGGGTATCAATTATTAATATTCCATACTTGTTATGGGTATTATTTGCTACGGTGCTTCAAATTAACATTACAATACTAAATAGATAGCACGAATACCTGTGAAATAACCTAAGCGCAATGAACAACACCAGCGGCTGAATGCTTAGACCGGGAGGGATAAATATGTTACCTGTACTTGAAGAGATTACTTCGGCATCACGCATTGTTTATGAGGTTATGGCGCCGACACCGCAGTATTGCTGGCCGCTCTTGTGCGAACGGTTAGGCACGGAAATTTGGGTCAAACATGAAAACCATACACTTGTTGGTGCATTCAAAATCCGCGGCGGCCTGGTCTATTTCGCCAATCTTGCTAAGTCCGGTCAGGTGCCGAAGGGAGTGATCAGCGCTACCCGCGGCAATCATGGGCAGTCGGTCGGGCTGGCCGCCCGCCAATACGGCATCCCGGCAACTATTGTCGTCCCCCATAATAACAGCACTGAAAAGAACGCCGCCATGCGCGCCCTGGGAGTGGAGTTGATCGAACACGGTGAAGAATTTCAATCGGCTCGCGAATATGCCGGCAAGCTGGCCCACGAGCAGTCCCTGCATATGGTTCCTTCTTTTCACCCGCTGCTGGTAGCCGGCGTCGCCACCTACAGTACTGAATTGCTGCAGGCTGTCCCGGATATTGATGTTGCCTATGTTCCGATAGGCTTGGGCTCCGGGATCTGCGGAATGCTGGCGGCAAGGGAGGCTTTAGGATTAAAAACAAAGGTGATCGGTGTAGTATCGGCCCATGCCCAGGCCTATGCGAAATCATTCGCGGCCAGGCAGCCGGTTGAATCTCCGGTCAGTACCATCCTGGCTGATGGCATGGCCTGCCGCACTGCTGAACCGGAAGCGCTTGAACTGATTTTGCAGGGTGTAGAAAAAATCGTCGAAGTTACCGATGAAGAAGTTGCAGCAGCCATGCGCACGATATTCGAGTGCACCCACAATGTTAGCGAAGGCGCAGGTGCCGCCGGTTTCGCCGCAGCGATGAAGGAACGTGAACAGCTGGCGGGTCTTAAAGTCGCCACCGTTTTGTCGGGCGGCAATGTTGACCGGGAGATCTTTGCATCCGTACTTGAAGCACGCCCACTTTAGCATAACCGGAACTATCCCGGAAAAGCAGCTGTCCTCTCTGGTTGCGGCGCTTTATCAAAACCTTGATCCCGGCAATCGACAATAAGCTGCTTTTGGTCTTTGCCGGTTTTTTCCTGCAAAGCTTTTACCGATGCCACAGCAGCACAAAGGGACG
>Ga0209498_1000254_pt1 | contig 32375 bp, 19 predicted proteins | sample WalLakDeSediment_FD_184131 | JGI IMG/M metagenome (GOLD analysis project Ga0209498, IMG submission 184131) | Lake sediment microbial communities from Walker lake, Nevada to study Microbial Dark Matter (Phase II) - Walker Lake 11/02/13 Deep... | ecosystem: Environmental > Aquatic > Freshwater >...
AGTACATGACCGTACCGTAAACCGACACAGGTGGGTGAGGAGAGAATCCTAAGGCGCTTGAGAGAACTCGGGTGAAGGAACTAGGCAAATTGGTACCGTAACTTCGGGAGAAGGTACGCCCCTGCTGGTGATGAGACTTGCTCTCTGAGCTGGTGGGGGTCGCAGTGACCAGGTGGCTGCGACTGTTTATCAAAAACACAGCACTCTGCAAACACGAAAGTGGAAGTATAGGGTGTGACGCCTGCCCGGTGCCGGAAGGTTAATTGATGGGGTTAGGGAAACCGAAGCTCTTGATCGAAGCCCCGGTAAACGGCGGCCGTAACTATAACGGTCCTAAGGTAGCGAAATTCCTTGTCGGGTAAGTTCCGACCTGCACGAATGGCGTAACGATGGCCACACTGTCTCCACCCGAGACTCAGTGAAATTGAATTCGCTGTGAAGATGCAGCGTTCCCGCGGCTAGACGGAAAGACCCCGTGAACCTTTACTACAGCTTTGCACTGAATTTTGAGCATGCTTGTGTAGGATAGCTGGGAGGCTTTGAAGCTGGGACGCTAGTCCTGGTGGAGCCAACCTTGAAATACCAGCCTGGCCTGCTCGGAGTTCTAACCTAGGTCCGTTATCCGGATCAGGGACAGTGTATGGTGGGTAGTTTGACTGGGGCGGTCTCCTCCTAAAGAGTAACGGAGGAGCACAAAGGTACCCTCAGCGCGGTCGGACATCGCGCATTGCGTGCAAGGGCATAAGGGTGCTTGACTGCGAGACAGACACGTCGAGCAGGTGCGAAAGCAGGTCCTAGTGATCCGGTGGTTCTGTATGGAAGGGCCATCGCTCAACGAATAAAAGGTACTCCGGGGATAACAGGCTGATTCCTCCCAAGAGTCCACATCGACGGGGGAGTTTGGCACCTCGATGTCGGCTCATCACATCCTGGGGCTGTAGCAGGTCCCAAGGGTATGGCTGTTCGCCATTTAAAGTGGTACGCGAGCTGGGTTCAGAACGTCGTGAGACAGTTCGGTCCCTATCTGCCGTGGGCGTTGGAAAATTGCAGGGAGCTGCTCCTAGTACGAGAGGACCGGAGTGGACGTACCTCTGGTGTTCGGGTTGTCACGCCAGTGGCATTGCCCGGTAGCTATGTACGGAAGGGATAACCGCTGAAGGCATCTAAGCGGGAAGCCCACCCTAAGATAAGTTTTCCCTGGGGACTCGATCCCCCTGAAGGGCCCTCGTAGACTACGAGGTTGATAGGTCGGGTGTGTAAGCGCAGTAATGCGTTCAGCTAACCGATACTAATTGCCCGTGAGGCTTGACCATATAACACCCAAGCATTCTGGGTGCTGGTGCTCCTTTAGAATGCGTCACCTTGGGTGACGCCACGACGTCAAAACTTTTCGATTTCGCGGCGCTCCGCTTCCGGGCGGGGCGCGATACGTGAACCAGTTTGCCTGGCGGCCACAGCGAGCGGGAACCACCCGATCCCTTTCCGAACTCGGAAGTGAAAACGCTCAGCGCCGATGGTAGTGCGGGGTTCTCCCCGTGTGAGAGTAGGTCACTGCCAGGCATTTAAACCAAAAAAACCCCCGGTCTCGAGAGAGGCCGGGGGTTTTTCTTTTGGCGCGGCGCTCAGTCGGCTGGAATGTGCGGTTCATTTCCCGTTTGGTGGGAAACTTGTGATCTGGCGCACACATTTCCGCGCAAAAACTGGTCCATAGTGCAAGCCCGATTCAGACAAAGGCAAACCCACCGAAAGGTGGCGACGCAAAGTCTCCGGTCTACCGAGCCCCAGGGCTCCATGACAGCGGGACTGCCGGAATCCAGGGCCCACGTGTGGGCTGTCTAGATCCATTCTGGCAACGCGTTCGCGCATCCGGTGGGCCGAGGACAGCCATGAGCCGATACGCCGCGATCCGCGTTCGCAGACCGGAGGGCCTCAGTACCAGGATGCCGACGCGACTCCTTGCGAGTCTCGCGGTCGCATGGCTGGCACTGTTCGCCGGCGCCGCCGCCGTTGCACAGGACGTCTCCAGGGAGCAGATGAAGGGCCTGGATGAGCAGGTCCAGGAAATCAAGGCCGATGTGCTCGCCATCGCCGCCGAGCTCAGCCAGCTCGAGGAGCGGCTGCTGTTCCCCTCCAACACCCAGGTTGCCGTGTTCGTGTCGCTTGCCGCGGGTGAGTCCTACCGGCTCGACGCGGTGGAGCTGCAGGTCAACGGGCGGCCGGTGGCACACCATATTTACAGCTACAAAGAGCTGGAGGCGCTGAAGAAAGGCGGCGTGCAGCGAATCTACACCGGCAACGTGCCCACCGGGGAACATGAGCTCCTGGTGGCGGTCAGCGGCAAGTTGCCCTCCGGGCGGGACTTCACGCGCACCGAGAACTTCCGTTTCACCAAGGGCGTCGAGCCCAAGCTCGTCGGGATCACGCTCGGCGATCCCGATTCCGGCGCCGGCATTCGCCTGGGAGACTGGTGAGTGATTCGCCGCAGCCTCATAGGGCTGTTCGTCCTCGGCCTCGCGAGCACGTCGGCCGTGGGCGCGGACGCGAGCCGTGGCCTGCGCGACCTGTATTTCGGTGAGGCGCTCTACTACGCGCACCAGGAACGCTACCTGGATGCGCTGGAGCGTCTCGATGCCGAGCTCGGCCAGCATTACCGGCTCGACGAGCCGCCGCTCGATACGCTGCATCACCACGTGGGGCACGCGGAGTTCTCCGTCGGCGATTTCGAGCTCCAGTACCGGATGCATCACCGCGCCGGTCGGGCGATCCGGGCGGTGCTCGAAGGAAACGTGGATGAGGCGGTGCGCAACGAGGCGGCCTTCCGCCTGGCGCGCATCCATTTCCAGAAGGACCAGCCGGTCGACGCGCTGCATGCCCTCGACCGGATCAGCGGCGAGGTTCCCGCACGCATCCGCGACGAAATCGAGTTCCTGCGCGCCAACGTGTACATGGCGCTCGGGCAGCCCGGTGCTGCGGTCGAGGTGTTGCGTCGCGTGCAGCGCTCCGATGCGCTGAAGGGCTTCGCGGCGTACAACCTCGGCATCGCGCTGCTGCAGGACGGCAACCAGCTGGAGGCGCTGGCGCAGCTGGATAAGGCCGGCCAGCTCAGGGGCCTCGACCAGGGCGGGCTGGCCATCCGGGACCGCTCCAACCTGTTGCGCGGCGCGCTGCTCATGGATGCCGAGGATTTCGCGCCGGCCCAGCTGACCCTGGAGCGGGTGCGGCTGGAGGGCCCGTATTCCAACCAGGCGCTGCTGAGCGCCGGCTGGGCGCATGCCTCCGGCGAGAAGTTCGAGCGCGCGCTGGTGCCGTGGAGCATGCTTGCCGAGCGTGAAGTGACGGACGCGGCGGTGCAGGAGGCGATCCTGGCGCTGCCGTACGCCTACAGCCAGCTCAATGTCCACGGCCGGGCAGCGATGCTCTACGGCCAGGCCGTCGACGTATTTGGCGACGAGCTGCACAAGGTGGATGCCTCCATTCGCAGCATCCGCGAGGGCAGTTTTCTCGATGCCCTGGTCCGCGAGGAGATCAGGCAGAACAAGGACTGGGTGATCCGGCTGCGCAGCCTGCCCGAGACCCCGGAAACTTATTACCTCATGGCCCTGATGGCCTCGCACGACTTCCAGACTGCGCTGCAGAATTACCTCGACCTCGAGGATCTCCGCAAGCGCCTGCTCGCCTGGCAGGGCAGCTTCGACGCCTTCGAAGACATCATTCAGCATCGCGGCACGTACTACCAGCCGGTGTTGCCGGAGCTCGATCACCAGTTCCGCGAGCTGGACTCGCAGATTCGCCTGCGGCTGGAGCAGCGCAAGCGCATCGACCAGCGGCTGCACGCCATGCTCACGTCTCCCAGGGCAGATTTTCTGGCCACGGCGGATGAGCGCATGGCGCTCGAGGCCATGGCCCGGCTGGAAGCCGGCATCGGCGAGCCGGCGTCAGACCAGGATGCCGCGCTGCTGGAGCGCGTGCAGCGGCTCAGGGGGCTGATCACCTGGGAACTGGAGACCCGTTATCACGAGCGTTTCACCGAAGCCCACCAGCACCTTGTTGAACTCAACACGGTGGTCGACGCCATGCAGGCGCAGTACATCGCCTTCGTGCGCACTCGCCAGGCGGCGCTGCACAGCTACGTCGGCTACGACGAACAGATCGTCCAGCTCCGGCGCCGGGTCGCCGGCGCCCTCGAGCGCTTGCAGGTGCTGATGGCGCGCCAGGGCCACATGCTCGAGGTGGTGGCGGTCAATGAGCTTTCCCTGCGCCGGCAGCGGCTGGAGACCTACCAGAACCAGGCGCGCTACGCCTTTGCCGACAGTTTCGACCGCGCGGCCAAGGCGCAGGCCGTGGAGGACCAGGGATGATGCGCCGCCTGCCGCTGCTGCTGGTGCCCCTGCTGTTCACGGCGTGCGCGACCGACCCCGACCGGCGCACGCTGGCCGAGCTGCGCGCCGTCTCCATCGAGCCGCAGGAAGTGCGCATCTCGGACGGCCTGGACAGGGCCATGCACGGTTATCGCAGCTATCTCGAGGAAGCGCCGGAGTCCGAGCGCACGCCCGAGGCCATGCGGCGGCTCGCCGACCTGCAGGTCGAGAAAGAATTCGGGCTCCTGGGCGACGGCACCATCGTCGAGCTGCCCGCACCGGAGCAGGCCGCAACCGCGCGCACCCGGCCGCAGCCGGAGCCGTCCACGACAGGCGCAGGGGAGGCTGCCGAGCCGAGCGAGGAATTCGAGCTGCGCGCGTCCGCCGAGCAGCGCATCCCCGCGACCGCCGAGAGTGCCCACCTCGCGCTCCCGGAGGCCGGGGGCGATCCCCTCCCGGCGGGTCCCGGAGAGGCGATCGCGCTCTACAAGCGCATTCTCGCCACCTACCCCAACTACCCGCACAACGACCAGGTGCTGTACCAGAAGGCGCGCGCCTACGATGAGGTCGGCATGACGGAAGACGCCATGCGGGTGAAGGAGCGGCTGATCGGCGAGCATCCGAGGTCCCGCTATATAGACGAAGTCCAGTTCCGCCGGGCTGAGTATTTCTTCACTCGCAGGCAGTATCTCGAGGCCGAGGCGGCCTACACGGCCGTGACCACCACGGGCCCCGGCTCGGACTTCCACGAGCTTGCCCTCTACAAGCTCGGCTGGACGCTCTACAAGCAGGATTTCTACGAGGAAGCCCTGCACGAGTTCATTGCCCTGCTGGATCAGAAGGTTTCGACCGGTTACGACTTTGATCAGCGGCAGCAAGAGGTCGATGAGCGGCGCGTCGCTGATACCTTCAGGGTCATCAGCCTCAGCTTTTCCAACCTGGGTCCGCCGGAAGTCGTGCAGGAGTACTTCAGCGAGTATGGCAACCGCGGCTTCGAGGACCGGATCTACGGCAACCTCGGCGAGTTCTACTTCGACAAGCTGCGCTACAACGACGCCGCCAAGGTCTACAACGCGTTTGTCGGGCTGAACCCGCTGCACCGCGTCTCGCCCCACTTCAGCATGCGCGTCATCGAGATCTACGGCGCGGGCGGCTTCCCGATGCTCGTCGTGCAATCGAAGAAGGATTTCGCGAACAGCTACGGCCGCGACGCCGAGTACTGGCGCCACTTCGACATCGGCGACCGCCCGGAGGTCCTCGGCTTCCTCAAGAGCAACCTCGAGGATCTCGCGAACCATTACCATGCGCTGTACCAGGACGAGCTGCTCGCCGACGAGCAGCACGAGAACTACCACGAGGCGCAGCACTGGTATCGCGTCTCGCTCGCCTCCTTCCCGCAGGATGACGACACCCCGGCGATGCACTACCGGCTCGCCGACCTGCTGTTCGAGGGCGGGGACTTTGGTCTCGCCGCGCGGGAATACGAGCGCACCGCATACGATTACCCGGCCCATGAGCAGGCCGCCGCCGCTGGCTATGCCGCCGTCTTCTCGCATCGCCAGCACCAGTCGCTGGCCGTCGCCGGGCAGCGCGACGAGGTGCGCGGCGATGCCGTCGAGAGCTCGCTCAGGTTCGCGGACACGTTCCCGCAGCACGAGCACGCCGCGATGGTGCTCGGCGCCGCGGCGGACGACCTGTACGACATGCAGCAGTTCGGGCGTGCGCTCGCCTCGGGCCGCACCTTGATCGAGCGCTTCCCGGCGGCGCCCCTGCCATTGCAGCGCTCGGCGTGGATCGTCGTCGCTCACTCTTCCTTCGATCTGCAGGATTACCCTGCTGCGGAGCAAGCCTACGGCCGCGTGTTGAGCCTGACGGCGCCCGATCACGAGTCGCGGGCCGACTTCATCGATAACCTGGCCGCGTCCATCTACAAGCAGGGCGAACTGGCCAACGAGGCGGAAGACTACCGGGCCGCCGCCGATCATTTCCTGCGCATCCGGGATGTGGCGCCGACCTCCGGGATCCGGGCGGCGGCCGAGTATGACGCGGGCGCGGCGCTGATGCGCCTCGAGGACTGGGGCATGGCGGCCGAGGTGCTGGAAGACTTCCGCGCGACCTATCCGGAGCATGAACTCAATCGGGAGGCCACCCGGCAGATCGCGCACGTCTATCGCGAAGACGGGCAGATCGTCCGCGCGGCCGCGGAGTACGAGCGCATCTCCGCGGAAGCCGAGGATGCCGAGCTCGCGCGCGAGGCCCTGTTGCTGGCTGGCCAGCTGTACGAGGACGCGGCCGCCCCCGACCGCGCGCTCGGTGTCTACCTCCGCTACGTCGAGCTGTATCCGCGCCCGCTCGAGCTGGCGGTGGAGACGCGCCACAAGATCGCGAGCCGCTACCAGGACGTGTTCGACATGCAGCGCTACCGCGAGCAGCTGCGGATCATCGTGGCGACGGACGCCGCCGCCGGCGAGCAGCGCACCGCTCGCACCCGCTTCCTGGCCGCCCAGTCCGGGCTCGTGCTGGCCGAGCAGGTCTACCTCGGCTTCGAGGACGTCCGGCTGGTGCAGCCTTTCGCGCAAAGCCTGCAGGAGAAGCAGCGGCGCATGGATGCGGCGCTGGCGGCGTTCACCAACCTCGTCGACTACGAGGTTGGCGAGGTCACCGCCGCCGCCACCTATTACATCGCCCAGGTCTACTCCGGTTTCAGCCAGTCGCTGCTGGACTCGGAACGGCCAGCGGACCTGAGTCCGGATGAGCTGATGGACTACGAGATGGTCATCGAAGAAGAGGCTTTCCCATTCGAGGAGCTTGCGATCGAGGTGCACGAGAAGAACCTCGAGTTGCTGACGGCCGGCGTGTTCAACGACTGGGTGGAGCGGAGCCTGGACAGGCTCGCGGAACTGATGCCGGGCCGTTACGCCAAGTTCGAGCTGAGCAGCGGTTTCCTCGCGTCGCTGGACGCCTATTCATACCGGATGCCCGCGGCGCCCGCGCCCGAATCCTTCCACGAGGCGCCCGGCGAGGCCGCCGTGCCGGCGGAAGACGCGCCGGTCGATGCGCCGGACGAGGCGCCCGAGGACGAGATTTTCGATGACGAAATCACGGGAGAGGCCGTCGCGGCCCGCTGATCGATGCGCAAACTGAAGGACAACAGGTCGAGGAACTTCCTGCCGCGCGCCGCGCTGGCGCTGACCGGTATGCTCGCGGTCGCGGGCTGCGCCGCGCCGGGTTCGCAGCGCCCGGCGGCGGTGGAGATGAAGGACGAGCACGGCTTCATGATCACCGAAGAGGTCCGCGTCAGCCCCGAGGTGCGCGCTGACTTCGAACAGGCAATGCGGCTGCTCGAGCAGGAACAGTACCACCAGGGCATCGCCCTGATGGCCAAGGTGACGGAGCGGGCTCCGGAAGCGACCGCCGCCCACATCGACCTGGGAATCGCCTATCGGAAGGTGGGTGAACTCGAGCAGGCCGAGGCCAGCATCAAGCGGGCGCTGCGGCTGAATCCGCGGCACCCCGTCGCGCACAACGAGCTGGGCATGCTGTACCGCAGGATGGGGCGTTTCAGCGAAGCGCGCGCGCACTACCAGCAGGCGCTCTCCGTGTACCCCGGTTTCCATTACGCCCGGCGGAATCTCGCCGTGCTGTGTGACATCTATCTCGCCGACCTCGAGTGCGCGCTGGAGAACTACCAGCTGTACGCCGAGGCGGTCCCTGAGGATGCGGAGGCCGCGATGTGGATCGCGGACCTGCGCAACCGTGCCGGCCGGTAGGAGGCGCTGACATGCTGCAAAAGACGCTGTGCTGCATTTCGCTGTTGCTGGCTGCGTCCGTGGTGACGGCGGCGGACGGGCCAGAGGGCGAGAACGAACAACGCAACCTCGGCATGTCGATCGTGGGCAACCACGAGGCGCCGAAGTCTCTCGTGATCGTGCCGTGGAAGGGTTCGGAAATCGGCAACCAGCCGGGCCTCGCCAGGCTGCTGGAAGATGCGGCCCGGCCAGTCGACCGGGAAGTTTTCATGCGGGAACTCGAATATTTCCGCATCAGGGCGGAGTAACGCGCGGCCACCGAGCCGCAATGAAGTCAATTGGTGAGCAACTACTAAGCTCGTGTGCAAGAGGATGTGGTCATGGATTTTTTCTTTTCCATCGTAGGTTTTTTCACAACGGGCGGTCCGTTCATGTACCCGATCCTGATCGTGTTTGCGGTCGGGGCGGCGATCGCCATTGAGCGCTACATCACCCTCACCCGGGTGACGTACAGCAACCAGAGCATGTGGAGCAAGCTCCAGCCGGCGCTGAGTCGCGGCGACTTCGACAAGGCCCGGGAGCTGACCAGCAAGGACTCTTCCACGGTGTCGCAGCTCCTCGGCATGGGGCTGGCCAGGCAGGGCGCCGTCCGCCGTCGCGAGGACATCGAGATCGCGATGGAGGAGAGCATGATGGAGATCATCCCCCAGCTCGAGAAGCGGACCGCCTACGTGGCGCTGGCCTCCAGCATCGCCACGCTGCTGGGATTGCTGGGCACCATCATGGGCCTGATCCAGGCGTTCACCGCGGTGGCGAATGCGAATCCGGCCGAGAAGGCGGATCTCCTGTCCGCGAGTATCTCGGTGGCCATGAACACCACGGCGTTCGGGCTGATGGTCGCAATCCCGCTGCTGGTCACCCACGCGGTGCTGACGGCCAAGACGGGCGCGATCGTCGACAGCCTCGAGATGGCCTCCGTGAAGGCGCTCAACGTGATCTCGTCCAACGCCAAGCGGGTCGTCGAGGCATAACGAAATGGCCAGGAAACACCACTACAGGCGGCGCCAACGCGAGCCGGCCGAGCTGGACATGACCACCTTCCTCAACCTGATGGTGGTGTTGGTGCCGTTTCTGTTGATCACCGCAGTGTTCTCGCGCATCACCATCGTCGAACTGAGCCTGCCGAGCTCCGCGGAAGCCGCGGCCCCCACAGAGCCGGCCTTCAGGGTCGAGGTCATCGTGCGCGAAACAGGCCTCGAGATCACCAACGGCAAGGCGATGATTGCCGCGCTGCCGCGCGAGCAGGGCGAGCCCTACGACATGCACGGGCTGTCCAATTACCTCGTCGCTCTCAAGCGCGAGCACCCGGACAAGGAAGACGCCTCGGTGCTCCTGGAGCCGGACATCGCCTATGACTACCTGATCCGGGTGATGGACGTCGTGCGCAGCATGGAGCTGCCACCCGAGAACGAAGGGGAAGAGCCGCTGCGAGTGGCGTTGTTTCCCGACATAGCCATTGGAGACGCGCCATGAAGACCACGCGCAGGATCAAGCGGATGTCGCGCAACAGGACGCGGATCACGAAGATGAACCTCACCTCACTGATGGACGTCTTCACCATTCTCGTGTTCTTCCTGCTGGTGAACTCGGCCGCGAGCGAGGTGCTGGAGACGCCGAAGCAAATTACCCTGCCGGAATCCATCGTCGAGTCGAAGCCGCGCGAAACCGTGGTGGTGTTTGTCAGCGCCGAGCATGTCACGGTGCAGGGCGAGCCCGTGGCCCTGGTGGCGGATATTCTCGCGATGGACGGCGACATCGAGCCGATCGCCGCACGCCTCGCAGAGATCAGGGAGAACGTCATCGGCTTCAGGACGCAGGTCGTCGCCGAGAGCCAGGAAATCACCATCCTGGCCGACAAGTCAGTGCCCTTCAGCGTCGTCAAGAAGATCATGTCGACCTGTACGAGCCAGGGTTATGGACGCATCTCCCTGGCAGTCATGCAGACGGCCCAGCTGGCCGCCCAGCTTTAGCGTGTCGCCGTGAATACAGAAGCCACCCTGGACCAGCAAACGCTGCAAGAGCAGCTCGCGGAGTCGCGCGAGCGGCTCGAAGCACTCGCGCGAACGCTGCGCGCCACCGACCAGCAGCTCGAGGCGCTGTCGACCGAGCGCCAGCAGTACCAGTTGCTGCAGGACGCTTGCGAGGCCCTGGAGAAGCTGGGCGAGATGGATGCCGCCCAGTTGTTCTGGGGTGAACGCCTGTCTGGCGAACCGAGCATTGAGCACCTGCGACGGGTGCGCGCGCGGGTGGCCGGGTTCCAGCAGCGCTGGGACGAGATCGAGGGCCGGCGGCAGGCGACGATCGCCGAGATGCGCCAGCACGAGGAGGGGCTCGAGATCCTCGAGGAGGACCTGTTCCAGGCGCAGCAGCAGGAAGAGCGCCGCAAGCTGGAATGGATCGTCGAGCGAGAAATCAGCGCCCTGCCGGCGCGCCAGGCGGTCCTGCCCTGGACGCGCGGCGGAGAGGACGACCGGCGCCTGCGCAAGGCCCTCGGCGTCTCGCTGCTGGTATGCCTGCTGGTGGGCATGATCATGCCGTTCATCGACTTGCCGATGCCGAAGGCCGGGGAGCCGGTCGAGGTGCCCGAGCGCCTTGCGCGGCTCGTGGAGCAGCGCCTGCCGCCGCCTCCTCCGCCGGTGCGCGAGGAGCCGCAAGTGGTGGAGTCCGAGCCGGTCGTGAAGCCCGAGCCGGTCCAGGTCGAGCCGCAGGAGAGGCCAGCGGTGGCCGAAGTGCCGACGCCGCGGCCGACTCCGGAGCCGAGCACGCGGCAGAGGGCCGAGTCCGCGGGCATCCTCGCGTTCCGCGAGCAGTTCTCGGGCCTCACCGACGCCCGGCCATCGGCGCAACTCGGCGCGCAGGCGCGCATCAGCGGCGCCGGCGCGGAGGCCACCGGCCTTCCCGAGCGCTCGATGGTGACGACCCAGGCGCCGGGATCCAGCGGCGGCATCAACCTGGCCGCACTGAGTCGCGGCGGCGGCGGCGGCGGCGGGCCAATGGCCGGCGTCGCGGTGACGCGCGCCACGAGCTCGATCGGCGGCGGCGGAGCGGATCGCCCCACGGCGGGCGGCGGTGGCGGCGCGAGCGCCGCGCGCACCGACGAGGAAATCCAGATCGTCTTCGACCGCCACAAGGCCGCGCTCTACCGGCTTTACAACCGCGAGCTGCGCCGCGATCCGACCCTCCGCGGACAGATGGTCCTGCGCATCCGCATCGAGCCGGACGGCAGCGTGTCGCTGTGTGAGCTGCGCTCCACGGACATGACTGCGCCGGACCTGATGGCCCAGGTGGTCGACCGGGTCGGGACCTTCAATTTCGGCCCCAAGGATGTGCCGGCGGTAACGATCCTGTATCCCATCGACTTCCTGCCGGCGACCTGAGCGCCGCCGACAGACGACGAAAGGTAATGACTTGAAGCCTGCATAGGCAGACGTTTCGACACGATTCAGACAAAGGCAAACCCACCGAAAGGTGGCGACGCAAAGTCACCGGTCTAACGGGCGCATGGCCCTACGACAGCGGGACCGCCGGAATCCAGTCCTTCTGAAGGACTGCCTCGGTCCGCACCGGCGACGCGATCGCTTTCCCCTGGTGGAACGTGGAACGAGGACTATCGATGACCCGGACTTGGGCAAGCAGTGCTAGGGCAGGCAGCAGCCGGATCGGACTCCGGCTGATCGCCGGCGTGCTGTTGCTGCTCGCCTCGCTGCCGGCGCTGGCGGTCAACTGCCTGGACGCCCCCTACTTCGGCGTGATCGACGGCAATATCCATCCGCCGCCTTCCCAGATCCAGATCGACGGCAACTGCACGGTCAGGAACTATCCGGCCTCCAACCCGCTGACCACCAATTTCAGCTTCCTGACCCAGCCGGGCCAGACCCAGCAGCGATGGCTGGTCATCTTTGACAACGTGGTGCACCTCGGCAACATGTCGTGCAACGCGACGCACGAGCACAAGATCTGGTTCGTCAACGGCTCATCCAGCAGGATCAGGGCCAACTGCCAGAATCTGCTGATCCCGGTCGAGAAGATCGAGAAGCAGAACCCGGCGGGCCAGGTCACCGCCGCCATCGGGGAGCCCTTCACCTACCGGCTGATCATCCCCGTCCTGTTCGACCCGGCCACGGGCTCGGTCATCAACTTTTCCGGCTCGCCGAACGACCTGCACGGCGTCACCATCTGGGACGACCTGAACGAGACGGGCGCCGAGCTCACCTACCTGAACCACGAGGCTTACTGGCTCAACAGCGGCGACGAGGTCCCGCACAGCTTCTCGAACGTGGGCGGCCTGCTCACCTTCGAGATCTTCCCCATCATCCCGGCCGAGCAGCAGATGGTGATCGAGATCACCGTCGTGCTCGACGAGTCGCCGGCGAACGTGATCGGGACGCAGTTCGTCAACACCGCGAAGTGGCAGTTTGGCCGACTCATCGATGACGTGTTCTACGAGCCCCTGCCGGGCGAATGGGGCGTCACGCCGCCGATGACGATCGCGGGGCCCGACCTCGTGATGACGAAGACGGGCCCGGCGACGATGAACCTGGGCGAGCTGGGAGAATTCGTCCTGGACATCCGGAACATCGGCAACAGCGATGCCTGGAACCCGACGATCCTGGACCGGCTCCCTGATGGGCCCGCCGGAGGGACCTGCGAGTTCACGCCCGCCCTGCTCAGCGCCCAGGTGTTCGCGGCCGACGGCGTCACCCCGGTGCCCGGCAAGGGGCCGCTGACGCAGGGCACTGACTTCGTTTTCAACTTCGACGGCGCACCGGCCTGTGAGCTCAGCCTCGCGCTGCTGACGGCCGCCGGCACGGTCGGGCCGGATGAACGCCTGATCATTCGCTACCAGGCCAAGCTCGATGCCGACACCCAGGACGGCGCCGTCCTCACCAATGTCGCGGGCGCTACGGAGTGGTTCTTTGCCGCGCCGGGCAGCCCGCTGCGCTACCAGTTCACGCGTACCCTCACCGACGGCACCGTCGGCGTGCTCGACCACGAGGACGCGCATACCGTGACCGTGGCGCTGTCCGGGACCTTCTTCGAGAAGACCGTCGCGAATCTCACCACCGGCGTGAGCCCGACGGCGACGGCCGCTCCTGGCGACCGGCTGCGTTACACGCTGCGCCTGCGGGCCATCGACGACGCGCTCGAGGACGTCAGCTTCTACGACGACCTGGGCGCGCTCAATGCCTTCCCGGCCTTCGTGCCCGGGACGCTCGCACTTGTGCCCGGCACGATCCCGGCGGGCGCGGATACCAGCAACACGAACCCCAATGGCGGCACCAACGGGGCCGGCATCCTCGACATCCGCAACATGAGCGTGCCGGCCAACGGGGAGATCCTGGTCCAGTTCGACATCACGCTGCAGTCGAACCTCACGGACGGCAATGTCGTGCTCAACCAGGCGGACCTCCTCGCCGGTGGCGCCCGGATCGCCGTCAGCGACGACCCCAACATCAACGGCCCGGCCAATCCTCTCGTGACGGGCGACGAGGACCCGACGCGGGTCGTGATCGAGACCGAGCCGCCCGAGGTACTGCTGAAGGCGACCACCCAGGCCACCGCCGCGATCGGAGAGCAGTTCAGCTACCTCGTCACGGTGCCGTCCGTGCCGCACTCGGCGACGTTGTACGACGTCCGCATCCTCGACGACCTGACGACCTCGGCGGCCGACCTGGGCTTCGTGAGCGTCAGCAAGGTCTCCGGGTCCGGCGCGTGGACGCCGGTCAACACCGGCACGGACACCCGCCTGGTGATCGAGGATCTCGTGAACGGCATCGACATTCCTGCCGGCGAGCAGGTCGTCGTCGAGATCACGGTGCGGCTGCTGGACACGGCTGGCAACGTGGCCGGCCTGGTGTTCACCAACACCGCGTCTTACACCTATGACCTGGTCGATAACAACCCGACCAGCGAAAGACCGGGTGGACCGGGCACTTCCGGGCCGATGACGATCATCGAGCCGGAACTCACGCTCGAGAAGAACGGTCCCGTGCGCATGTTGCGCGACGGCCCGGCCGGCGCGTTTACCCTCAACGTCCACAACGTCGGCGATTCGCCCGCCTACTCGCTCACCATCACCGACCTGCTGCCGAACATGGCCGCGGGCGGAATGTGCGAGGCCGCGCCGACGCAGGTGACCGCGCAATTGTTCGAGGCCGACGGCGTGACACCCGTCGCGCCGGCACTCGTTCCGGGCACCGACTTCAGCGTCGGCTTCGAAGGTGCGCCCGACTGCACCCTCACCGTCACGACGCTGACGGCGGCAGCAGCCATCGGCCCCGACCAGCGGCTGATCGTCACTTACCAGGCGGCGCTCGATTCGGACAGCCAGCAGAGCGCCGTGCTCACCAATATCGCGGGTGCGACGCGGTGGTTGAGCGCCGATGCGTCGCTGCCGGCCGACCAGCTGCGGGAGTACGCCCGCATGCTGACCAACGGCACCGTCGGCGTGCTCGATCACGAGGACGCGCATACCGTCGCCGTCGATGTGCCGGTGCTGCGCTTCGAAAAGACAGTCGTCAACGTCACCCGTGGCGACGACCCGGGCACGCTCGCCACCCCCGGCGAGACGCTGCGCTACCGGCTCGTCGTCGAGAACATGGGCGACGCCGTGGTGGACGGGTTCAACATCATCGACCAGCTCGACCGGCTGAACGATCCGCCTGCATTCCAGGCGGGTACGCTGAACCTGGTGACCGTGCCGGCCGGCGCAGACGTGTCCAATACCAGCGCGACCGGTGGCCCGAGCGGCACGGGCGTCGTGGAGATAGGCAACCTGGGCCTGAACGGCGCGGGCGACAGCGTGCTGATCGAGTTCGAGGTCCAGCTCGCGCCGGTGATCGCGAACGGGACCATGGTCCTCAACCAGTCCCAGCTGTTCGTCGGTGACGCGCTGATCGCCGTGAGCGACGACCCGAACGTCAACGGCCCGGCCGATCCGTTCGCCAGCGGCAACGAGGACCCGACCCGGATCCTCATCGGGTCGGCGCCGTCCTTCCAGGTGCAGAAGACCTCGGCCTACCTGGACGGCGAGCCGGATGTGCTGCTGGCCGGGGAGCGGCTGCGCTATACCATCACGGTCAAGAACGTCGGCACCGACCATGCTTCGGACGCCATGCTGCGGGACGAGGTGCCGGTGAACACCCGCTACGTCGCCGGCAGCACGACGCTGAACGGCGCGCCGGTCGCCGACGCCGAGTCCGGCAGGTCGCCGCTCAGCGATGGCATCCTGATCAACGCCCCGGAGGATCCGACCCCGGGAGCAATGCGCGCGGACGCTGCGGACGCCGCAGACAACGTCGCCACGCTGACCTTCGACGTCGTCGTCAACGAGGACGTGGTCGACGGCACGATCATCTCCAACCAGGCCTTCGTCAGCGCGGCGGCCAGCGGCGTGTCGGACCAGCCGTCGGACGATCCGCGCACGCCGATCCCGAATGATCCGACGCGCGACGTGGTCGGCAACATGCCGTTGCTGATCGCCGGGAAGACCGTCGAGCTGCTGGTGGACGAAGGTTCCCCGGGCATCGTGGATCCGGGCGACGTGCTCCGCTACACCATCCTGCTTTACAACCTCGGCAGCGTTCCGGCGACCAGCGTGGTGCTCGCGGACCCGGTGCCCGAGTTCACCAGCTATCGCGCGGATTCCCTGCATCTCAACGAGCTGCCCGTGGGCCAGCCGGACGGCGGCGTCTCGCCGCTGATCGCGGGCATCGACGTGAGCTCGAGCGACCTCACGCCGCCGCTCCCGGGTCCGGGCGCCGGCACACTCTCGCCCGGCGGTACGGCGCTGGTCCGGTTTGATGTCCGGGTCAACGACGCCGTGCTGTCGGGCACCATCATCCGCAACCAGGCCGTGGTGGCCACCGAGGAGCTCCCGGACCAGCTTACCGACAGTGACGGCAACCCGGATAACGGCGCCCAGCCGACCGAGGTCGTGGTCGGCGACGCGCAGCAACTGTCCATCACCAAGCAGGTTGCCATCGTCGGCGGCGGCCCGGCCAATGCCGGCGCGGAGCTGGAGTATCTCGTCCGCGTGACCAACATCGGCTCGGTGCCGGCCTTCGACGTCGTCATCACCGACGACCTCGACCTGCCCGTCGCGGGCCAACTCAGCTTCGTCGACGGCTCTGCAGGCATGAACGGCTCCGCGGCGGGCATCAGCATCGCGGGTCCGCTGCTGACGGCCGAGTACTCGGCGCTGTACGGCCCGCTGGCGCCGGGCGGCACCCTCCAGCTGCGCTTCCGGGCCGTGGTGGACGAGGGCCTCGAGATCGGCACGACCGTCACCAACACGGCGGTGGTTACCTGGAACACCCCGGCCCGCAGTGCCAGCGCCAGCGTTGCCATCGACATCGGCGGCATCCCCGGCGTCGGCGTGCTGAACGGCGCGGCCTGGCACGACGCCAACTTCGACCGGATCCGCGCTGCCGATGAGCGGGCGCTGGAAGGCTGGACGGTGAATCTATACCGCGGCGGCCGGCTGGTGCATTCGACGCTCACCGCGGCCGGCGGCGTCTACCGGATCAGCGGCCTGGGACCGAACGACGTCACCGGCGAGGCTTATGAGCTCAGGTTCCGCGCGCCCGACGCCGGACCGATGAGTGCGGCGCTGGGATACGGTGACTCGGAGTTCACGAACGGGCCGCAGTCCATCGCCGACATCGTCGTCGCTTCGGGCGGCAACCTGCAGGATCTCAACCTGCCGATCGACCCGAACGGCGTAGTCTACAACGCCGTGCTGCGGAGCCCGGTGGCCGGCGCGACCGTGGCCCTGCTGCATTCCGCCAGCGGCGCGCCGCTGCCGGCCAGCTGCTTCGACGACCCGGTGCAGCAGAACCAGCTCACGCGCGGCGACGGTTACTACAAGTTCGACCTGAACTTCTCGGATCCCGGCTGCGCCAGCGGCGGCGACTACCTGCTCAGCGTGACGCCGCCCCCCGGCGATTTCCTGCCGGGCAACTCGCAGATCATTCCTGCGCTCACGGACGAAGCGACCCCGGCGTTCTTGGTGCCCGCTTGCCCGGGCAGCGCCGACGACGCCATTCCCGCCACGGCCGAGCACTGCGAAGCGCAGGACTCCGAGTTCGCGCCACCCGCCTCGGTCAGGGCGCGGACCAACGGCACGAATCACTACCTGCACCTGAGCTTCGACGGGAGCCAGCCGCCTGGCTCGAGCCAGGTGTTCAACAACCACATCCCGCTCGATCCCGAGCTGGATGGCGCGGTGGCGATCACCAAGACGACGCCTGCGCGTAACGTCAGCCGCGGGTACCTGGTGCCCTACGTGATCACCGTCAACAACGTGCTGGAGGTGAATCTCCAGGATCTCAGCATCGTCGACCGCTTCCCGCCGGGTTTCCGCTACGTGGAGGGCTCGGCGCGCATCGACGGTGAGCCCGTCGAGCCGCGGCTGAACGGTCGCGAGCTCATCTGGGACGATCTGGAGGTCAGCAGTTCCGCCACCCGCACGCTCGTGCTCCTGCTCGCCGTCGGCGCGGGCGTCGGCGAAGGCGAGTTCGTGAACCGGGCGCAGGTGGTGCACGGCTTGACCGGCAACGCCATCTCCGGCGAGGCCAACGCGACGGTCCGGGTCGTGCCGGATCCGACCTTCGACTGCACCGACGTCATCGGCAAGGTCTTCGACGACGCGAACCGCAACGGCGTCCAGGACGCCGGCGAACGCGGCCTGCCGAGCGTGCGCCTCGTGACGGCGCGGGGGCTGGTCGCGGTCACGGATCAGCACGGCCGCTTCCACATCACCTGCGCAGTGGTTCCGCGCGAGACCCGCGGCAGCAATTTCGTGCTGAAGCTCGACGATCGCAGCCTGCCCACCGGCTACCGGATGACCACCGAGCAGACGCTCGTGCAGCGCGCGACGCGAGGCAAGGCGCTGCGTATGAACTTTGGCGCGGCGCTGCACCGCGTCGTGGCGCTGGACATCGCCGATGCGGTGTTCGAGCCCGGCGGCACGGCAATGCGCGAGCATTGGAAGCCGCGCGTCGCGCTGCTGCTCGATGAGCTGAGGAAGGGCCCGGCCGTGCTGCGGCTCTCCTACCTGGCCGACCTCGAGGACGCGCGGCTGGTCGAGCAACGGCTGGCAGTCGTGCGGCAGGAGATTCTCGGAGCGTGGCAGGCGCTGGAGTGCTGCGACGAGCTCGACATCGAGCAGGAAATCTTCTGGCGGCGCGGCGCGCCGGCCAGCAAGGCCGTCCTGCCCGGGCGGGACAGGAGGTGAGCACGATGCGGAATCGCATGCTCCTGTTGCTGCTGCTTGCCGGCGCGGGCCCCGCGGCGGCGCAGACCTGGCCGGCCCTCGAGATCGGCGAACCGCGCCGCGCCGAGGCCGTCGAGCGGCACCTGCCTGGCGACCTCGATTTCAGCCAGTGGGCGCTGAACCCGGAACTGCTCGATACGGAGGCAGGGGACCGGTTCGAGACCCGCGCAGTCATCGCGGAGGAGCTCGAGACCGTAAAGCTCACGAACCTCGTCCCCCCGATCCGCTTCGAATCCGGCGTGGCCGACATCCCGCCCGACTACGTCGAGCGGTTGCGCACCATCCTGGAGAGCATGAGGGAGCGGAGAAACGTGCGGTTGCATCTGGTCGGTCACGCCGACGACCAGCCGCTCTCCGCGGCGCTCGCCGCCATCTATGGAGACAACGCAGGCCTGTCGCGCGAGCGCGCCGGGGAAGTCGCGGAATTCTTCCAGTCGCGGCTTGGCCTGCCCGCGGAGTCGATCTCCTACGAGTGGGCCGGCGACACCCGGCCGATCGCGGCGAATACAACCGCCGGCGGCCGTGCGCTGAATCGGCGCGTCGAGGTCGAGGTTTGGTACGACGAGGCCAGGGACGTGACCGTCGAAAAAGACGTGCTGGTGGCCGAGGACTTCAAGCGCATCAAGGTCTGCCGCGTCGAGACGGTCTGCAAGCTGCGCTACCTGGACGGCCATTCGCGGCGCGCACGGGTCAGGAACCTGGTTCCGCCGCTCCACTGGGACGACGAGTCGGCCTCGGTGCCGGACGAGTTCATCGGCCAGATCCGGCAGAGCCTGCACAATATGCGCGACCGGCAGAACGTCATGGTGCGCTTCATCGGCCATTCGGACGACGCGCCGTTGTCGGGCCGGGCCGAGCGCATCTACGGAAACCAGCTTGCGCTTTCCCGGGCGCGGGCGTTGCGCGTGGCGCTGGCGGCGCAGGAGGCCCTGGCGATTCCGGGCGTCGTGGTCGAAAGCGATGGCCGCGGCGCGAGCCAGCCGCTCGCGGCCAACGACACGATGCAGGGTCGCGCCCTGAACCGGCGCATCGAGGTCGAATTCTGGTATGACGACCCGCTGCAGGAGTTGCCGGAAGAACCCCAGCTGTGTCCCGAGGCCGGGGCCGAGCTGGTGACCCGGACCTACGATCCGCCGTGGGGCGGGATTGCACCGCTCGATCTCGACCAGGGGCGCGCGATCGTGCCGCCTGGTTACGCGGACACGCTGCGCCGCGCGCTTGCTGACGTCGCCGACCGGACACGGCCCCGCCTGAGGTTCATCGGCTACACGGGCAACGAGCGCCTCGACCGGCGCACCGCCGCGATCTATGGCGACGATATCGGCCTGTCCGCGGCCCGCGCGCGTCGGGCCATGGAGATGATCGGCGCGGAGCTCGACCTCACGGCCGGGCAGCTCGAGCACGAGGGACGCGGCTTCGTGCATGCCGATGACGTCGTGAATGCCGGTTTCTTGCAGGACGAGCGCTCGTACGTGGTGGTCCAGGTGGTCTACGACGAGCTGGCTGTGCTCGATGATTACGAGGGCGTCGATGTGACCCGCATGACGCGTGAGCTTCGCGTTCGCGACTCGTTCGGACTGAACCTGATGCGCATCACGGTCGACGGCGAGCCGGTCGATGACCCGGGCAGGAGCTCGGCCGACGTCCAGCGCTGCACCGACGTCGCGCTGGAGCGCGCCGATCTCCGTTTCCGTTTTGACAATCTCGAAGTCAGGCCGCGCCTTTCGGTGACCGCCCAGCCGGCGCCGCTGGTCGTTGCGAAGTCCGCCGAGGGCAAGCTGCACGTGCCGCCGGTGCGCTTCAGGATGTATTCCAACTACACGAGTTTCATCGCCAGCGCAGAGGTCCGCGTGTTTGAGCCCGGGCAGTCGCTGCAGGCAGTGCCCCTGGCGGTTGTCGAAGTCGATCGCGACGGGCTGGCCGAGTGGCAGCCGGACGAGCATGCCTTCGCCGCACCCGCGCGCGAGCTGAAGTACGTGCTGCGCGCCTACGATGCAAGCGGCAACTTCGACGAGACTGCGCCGCAGTCGCTGTGGAAGATCTACGAGGACGAAGCTGCGGCAGACGGCGAGGAGCGCCAGCCTGCTCGCGATGCCGCGCTGCTGGCCGGCTATGGCGAGTCCGCGCTCGCGGTGCGCAACATCCGCCTCGCCAGCGGCACGGTCAAGGTCCAGGGCAGCCAGATTCCGCCAGGCCACACCGTCTGGGTGGCCGGCCGCCCGGTGCCGGTGGACGACCAGGGCAATTTCGTCGCCGAGGAGATCCTGCCAGCAGGGTTGCATACCGTCGAGGTTGCCGTCCTCGATGAGGCGGGCAACGGCGAGCTCTTCCTGCGCGATCTCGAGCTCAAGCGCAGCGACTGGTTCTACGTCGGCGTCGCGGACCTGACGCTGTCCAACAATTCAACCAGCGGCCCTGGCAACCTGCTGCGCGGCGAGAACGCATCCTACGCCTACGACACCTCGGCGGACGGGCGCCTGGCGTTCTACGTCAGCGGCAGGTTCGGCGAGGACGTCAAGCTGACCGCGAGCGCGGACACGCGCGAGGGTCCGACGAGCGAGCTGTTCAGCAATTTCATGAGCAAGTCCCCCGAGTCGCTGTTCCGCAGGATCGATCCCGACTACTACTATCCGACCTTCGGCGACGACGGCAGCGTCGAGGAAATGGCGCCGACCATGGGCAAGTTCTACGTCAAGCTGAGCCAGCACGAGAACCATGCCCTGTGGGGCAATTTCAAAATCGGCTACATGGACAACGAGCTGGCCCAGGTGGACCGGGGTCTGTACGGCGCCAACGTGCGCTATGAGTCGCACCAGACCACCGGCTTCGGTGAGCAGCGGCTCGCAGTCGACGGCTTCGCGGCGGAACCGGGCACCGTGCCTAGCCGCGATGAGTTCCGGGGCACCGGCGGCTCGCTGTATTTCATGCGCCGCCAGGACATCCTGGTCGGCTCCGAGCGCGTCCGCATCGAGGTGCGCGACAAGGACTCGGGCATCGTGACGGCCGTGGTCAACCTGCGGCCCATGCTGGACTACGACATCGACTACCTGCAGGGCCGCGTGCTGCTGTCCGAGCCGCTGTCCTCGACCGTGGACGACAAGCTGCTGGTGCGCACCGGCGGACTGAGCGGCGACGAGGCCTGGCTGGTCGTGCGCTACGAGTACACCCCGGGGTTCGATGACCTCGACGCGCTGGCCATCGGCGGGCAGGGCCACTACTGGCTGAACGACTTCGTGAAGCTGGGCCTGACGACCAGCACCAATGACGAGGACGACACTGACAGCAGCCTGCATGCCGCGGACCTGACCTTCCGGCGTGGCACCGAATCCTGGCTCAAGCTGCAGGCGGCCAGGAGCGACGGCCTGGTGTCGAGTTCGCTGCGTTCGGACGACGGTGGCTTCGGCTTCCAGGGCACGGAAGACTGGACCCTGGAGGACGCCGATGCGGGCGCCTATCGCGCCGACCTGAGCGTCGGCTTCGCGGATTTCTTCGCGGGCGGCCGCGGCAGGTTGAGCCTGTACGCGCAGAGCCTGGATGCGGGCTATTCGGCGCCGGGGCTGACCACCTTCACTGATACGACGTATTTCGGCGGCACCTTCCAGATGCCCGTGACCGAGCAGCTGGACATCACGGCGAAGGCGGACCAGCGCGACCAGGACCAGGGGCTCGAGACCTCCTCGCAGGAACTCAACGTGGGCTACCAGGCGACCGAGAACTGGAGCGTCGATGCGGGGCTGCGGCACGATCGCCGCACGGATCGCTCGCCGGTCGTGCCGCTCACCCAGGAAGAGGGCGAGCGCACCGATGCGGTGCTGCAGGTGGGCTACGATTCCCGGGACAAGTGGCGCAGCTACGGCTTCGTGCAGGACACCGTCTCGAGCAGCGGCGAACGCGAGGACAATGGCCGGGTCGGGCTCGGCGGCGCCTATCGGTTCACCGACCGCCTGATGCTCGAGGGCGAGGTATCGGATGGTGATCTCGGGACCGGCGGCAGGTTGCGCACGAACTACCTGTACTCCGAGCGCACCAACCTGTACTTCAACTACGCGCTCGAGAACGAGCGTATGGACAACGGCCTGCGCCAGCGGCGCGGCAACCTGGTCTCGGGCGCACGGTCACGCCTGTCGGACAGCACGAGCGTCTACCTGGAAGAGCGCTACCAACACAGCGACTCGACCAATGGCCTGACGCATGCTACCGGCATCAGCCTGTCGCCGACCGAGCGCTGGAACCTGGGCGCGAACACCGATATCGGCACGCTGCGGGACCGGCAGACGGGCGCCGAGACGCGTCGCCGCGCCGCCGGCGTGCGCGCTGGCTATGGGTTCGACGACCTGCAGGTCTCCAGCGGCGTCGAGTATCGCTCCGATGAGACAGACCAGGCCGATGGCAGCCGGGCGGACCGCACCACGTGGCTGTTCCGCAACAGCTTCAGGTACCAGCTCTCCGAGGACTGGCGGGTGCTCGGCAGGCTGAACCATGCGGACAGCGACAGCTCACTCGGACAGTTCTATGACGGGGGCTACACGGAAGCCGTGCTCGGGTACGCGTATCGCCCGGTGAACCACGATCGGCTCAATGCCCTGGCCAAGTACACCTACTTCTACAACGTGCCCACCACGGACCAGCTGACGCTGCAGAACACCCCGGCGCTGTTCGTCCAGAAGAGCCACGTCGGGGCGCTCGACGTGATGTACGACTTGACCTCGCAGTGGTCGGTCGGCGGCAAGTACGCCTATCGCCTCGGGCAGGTGAGCCTGGACCGCGAGGATCGCCAGTTCTTCGACAACAACGCGCATCTCTACGTGCTGCGGACGGACTGGCGGCTGGGCGAGGGCTGGGAGACGGTGCTGGAGGGTCGCATGCTCGACATGCCCGACCTTGACGAACGCCGCAGCGGCGCGCTGGTGGCGATCTACAAGTACCTCGGCCGGCACTTCAAGCTCGGCGCCGGCTACAATTTCACCGACTTCTCGGACGATCTCACCGACCTGAGCTTCACCCACCGGGGCGTGTTCATCAACTTCGTGGGCGTGCTGTAGGCCATGCCGCGCGCACTCACAGGTTGACCACCCATCGCAGCAAGGCGTCCTGCACCGCCTCGCCTGAGCCTTGATGCGCGTTGGGCTCGTTCATGATCACGACGACCGCGTAGCGCCGCCCCGACCTGCTCGTCACGATGCCGGCGATCGCGGACACGTGGTCGAGTCGCCCCGTCTTGAGGTGCATTCGCCCCGCGGTGTCGCCCCGGAAACGGTTCCGCAGCGTCCCGTCCACCGAGGCGATCGGCATCGATGCGACCAGTTCCGGCATGTAGGGGTGCTGCCAGGCGTCCACCAGCATCCTGCCAAACATGCTCGCGGTGATCCGCGTCCGGCGTGACAGCCCCGCGCCGTTGTCGATGAACGTGCCCGGCACGGCAAGCCCGCGATCCTCAAGCCAGGCCTGCAGGGTCTCCCGGCCCTTCTCGAGGTTACCGGGCGCGCCATGGCGCTCCACGCCCAGCGTGAGCAGCAAGTGGCGCGTCATGACGTTGTTGCTCCACTTGTTGATCTCCCTGAGTTGCTCTGCCAGCGGTCGCGACGGGTAAGAGAGAATCCGCCGCGCGTTCTCCGGCACCGGCGCCAGCCGCAGGTCGCCCTCGATGGTGCCCCCGAGGTGGCGCCAGAGTGCGCGCAGCAGCGCATCCGTGTACTGCGGGGGGTGCATCACGGCGCGCCAGAGCGTGAACTCGCTGCAGCCGGTTGGAAACTCGCCGGACAGGACGGCCCTGCGTCCCTCCAGGCCTTGCGGGAGGGCGAACGCCACGCCCCGCTGGAAGCCGGCGCAGGAGCCAGAGCGGCTGGTGATGCGGTTCTCGACCTCAAAGTTATCCAGCGGCGGATCAAAGTGCACGTTGACGACCCGGTCGGAGCGCCGGATGCGGAATTCGACCACGTTGTAGTTCACCAGCATGGCGTTCGGCAGCGCGCTGTAAGCGCGATATGGCTGCCGGTCCAGTTCGCCCAGGCGTTCCGAGTTAAGCGCAAACAGGGTGTCGTCGATCACCAGGTCGCCGGCGATTTCGGTGATCCCGAGGGCGCGGATCTCGCGCAGCATCGTCCACAACCGCTCGGTGGTCAGCGAGGGATCGCCGCCGCCCCGCAGTATCAAGTCGCCCTCGAGGCGGCCGTTGCGCACCGGTCCGGTGACCCACACCCCGGTGTGCCAGCGGAATGCGGGGCCGAGCAGGTCGAGCGCTGCGTAGCTGGTCAGCACCTTGATAATCGAGGCCGGGCTGCGCAGAACGTCGGCATTGAAGCTGAGCAGCGGCTCCGTCTCGTCCACCGCCTGGACGTAAACGCTCAGTCCGGAACCGTCGAGCTGGTGGTTCTTGAGCGCCGAGATGACGCGCGGTGGCAGGCTTTCCGCGGCGGCGGGCAAGGGCGCGGTGGCGCCCAGCAGGATGAGCAGGAGGAACGGCAAGAGGTAGGGCATATCGCTGGCTTGCTCCGGTAATGGCGATGCTTGTCGGGGGGGGCAATATTGGCCGCGGGGGGCGAATTTGCTATAAACGCCCGGCCCCCTGAATGCGGATCATGCCGAATCCGCGCTCCAAACAGCAACGAACAGTCGCAAAGGAAGTTCCTGATGGCGGATTCTCTCTTGAAGAGAGTGGCCGACGGCGATAGTGGTGCCATCAAGGAAGTGATGGACCAGTTCGGTGGTCTCGTATGGTCGTTGGCGCGCCGGTCCTGTTACAACCCGGCCGACGCGGAAGACGCGACCCAGGAGATCTTCCTGGACATCTGGAAGAGCGCGTCGCGTTACGACGAGTCGAAGGGATCCGAGACGCTGTTCGTGGCGATGATCGCGCGGCGCCGGCTGATCGACCGGATCAGGCGCCAGGGTCGCGAGCCCCAGATGGATGATATCGACGCACCGGGCTTCGAGCTGGCCTCGAGCACCGAGGCGGAGGGCGAGACGTTCACGGAAGCTGCGCTGGCCGCGAAGGCTGTCGCGACGCTCAAGCCGGCGCAACAGCGCGTGCTGGAGCTTGGCTTGTTGCAGGGACTGAGCCACAGCGAGATTGCCGAGGTGACGGGGATGCCGCTGGGGACGGTCAAGACGCAAATGAGACGAGGTTTGATCCGCGTGCGGGAACTGATGCAGGTAGGCGAGTTGGCCGATTCCGGGGAGAGCAGCTGATGGCTGCCCGGGTCCCGGATGACGAACGCCTCGTCGACCTGCTCGCCGTCCGCGCGATCGAGGGCCTGAGCGCCGCAGAGCAGGAAGAATTGAACGATTTTACGGCAAGATATCCGGAGGCGGACCTCGACTCGCTGGAGCGCGTCGCCGCGTCGCTCGCGATCTCGGGGCTGCGGATCGAGCCGATACCGGCGGCGTTGCGCGCCCGGATAGAGGCCGACGCGGAAGCGCTGTTCTCCGGCCGCGGGCAGTCGCCACCGGCGGCAGTGGTCACGTTATTCCCGGCCCGTCCGCGTCCCGCCACCGCCTGGGGCGGCTGGTTCGCCGCCGCCGCGGCGCTCGTCATGGCTGTGGTGGGCTGGCTGCAGGTCGATCGCCTGGACCAGGAGCGCTCCGCGCTGGCAGCCCGCCAGGCCGTGCTGGAGGGCTCGGTCGCCAGGCTGGAAAGAAACCTCGCCGAGAAGGACGCGGCCCTGGCCGAGCTGCAGGACCCTTCCCCGGCCGGCCTGATGGCCGCCCTGCAGGCGCGCCCCGAAACGCTGGTCTTGCCGTGGTCGGCCACCGACGATCCCGCCGCCGGCGGCGCCGAGGGCGCCGTGCTCTGGAACGCGGCCGAACAGGCCGGGCTGATGCGTTTTCGCGGCCTCGAGGCGAACGACCCGACGGTCGCCCAGTACCAGCTGTGGATCTTTGACGCGGAGCGCGACGACCGTTTCCCGGTGGACGGCGGCGTGTTCGACGTGCCCGCCGGCGCCGACGAGATTCTCGTGCCGATTCGTGCGCGCCTGCCGGTCGGCGAGGCGGTGCTGTTCGCGATCACGGTGGAGGTGCCCGGCGGTGTCGTGGTGTCTTCGCGCGAGCGCATCGCGTTGGTGGCGCAGCCGGGCGCCTGACGCCGTCGCCTGAATCCGATCTCCCGCGGTGACTCGAAAGCAGGGTCATCCCCCGGCGGTTTCCGGGCTACGTAGAGGAGATCACATATGAAACGCATCCTGGCCGGCGGCCTCGTCGTTGTGTCCGCAGTATTGCTCGCCGCTTGCGGCAGCAGCAGTTCTTCGTCTGACCCCGAACCGCCCCCGCCGCCACCGGCCCAGGTGCAGGTCATTCACGCCTCCGCCGACGCGCCGAGCGTGAACGTGGCCGTAAACGGGGAGGTCCCCGAGGGTCTCGCCGGGGTGCCATTTGCAGCTGCTTCCCCTTACCTGGAGCTGCCGCCGGGGACGATTTCCGCCGCCGTAAGTGCGTTGTTCCCGGACGGTTCCGAGGTCGAAGTGCTTGCCGCGCCCGAGCTCACGCTGGAATCCGACGTGGCTTACACCCTGATTGCCGCCGGCAGCACGGCTTCCTTGCTCGCTGGAGGCGAGGCAGGCAATGAGCTGCGGCTGATCCTGCTCACCCGCCCGGTGGTCGAGGCGATTGCCGGCGCCCGCGTCCAGGTGCTGCACGGCGCGCCGAGCGCGCCTCAGGTGGACGTTTACGTCACCACGCCGGACGGCCCGCTGGAAGGTGCTGCCACCTTCGCGTTCAGCGAAGTGCTGGAGCTCGGCGTGGTGCCCGCCGCCGACTACCGCATCCGGATCACTCCCGCCGGGACCGACACGGTCGTGTTCGACAGCGGGCCGGTGGGGCTGCCCGACAATGCCGATCTCTCGATCATCGCGGTGGATAACACCGGGCCCGGCGCGTCGCCGGTGACGCTGCTCGCGGTCTTCGCGGACGGCACCGTAGTCGAACTGCGCGACGGCGGGGCGGACGCCTCTGCCGGCCTGACCGCCGTACACAACGCGGCCGATGCGCCCGCTGTGTGCGTCGTTGCGGACGACGCGACCACCGCCGAGGCGGAGCGCGTCGTGCTGTTCGCGGGCGTGCCGTTCCGTGGCTTCGGCTACCTCGGCCTCGTGCCTCCGGGCAGCTACCTGGTCGGCCTGGAGGTCTTCGACGAAGTAACTGGCTGTGCCGGATCGAGCGTGGTCGTGTTCGAACAGGCCGCCGAGCTCGCGCCGGGTGCGGAAGTCACCGGGATCGTCGTCGGCACCCTCGCGGAAGGACTGGAATTGCTTGCGCTCCCGGACGACCTGCGGCCGATCGCGACGGAGGCCCGCGTGCGCATCGTGCACGGCTCCGCGGCGACGCCGGAGGTGGACATCTACGTGGTGGCGCCGGGGACGGACATCACTGATCCGGAGGTCACACCCGCTTTCGCAGGTGTCGCGTTCACGCAGTCCACCGGTTTCGTCTCACTGCTGGAGGGCGCGTACGACGTGTTCGTGACCGCGGCGGGCGACACGACTCCGGCCATCTCCGTGGCGGCCGTGCAGTTCAATCGCGGCGCTGTCATCACTGCAATCGCGAGCGATCCGGCCGGCGAGGAGACCGCTCCCGGCCTGATCGTGATCGATCACGTGCAGCTCAAGGCGCCGGCCGAGGACTGAGTTCAACTCCCCCTGCGCACGTCATGACGGCGCCCGGACCCGGTCCGGGCGCCGTTTTCTTTTCAGAACCCCAGTTCGTAAGGACCGCCCTTCTTGAGCGCCCGCTGGTAGGCAGGGCGTGCGGTGATGCTTTCCAGGTAGGCCTGCAGTCGCGGCCGCGTCGCGCCGAGCAGTCCTGCGGCGCCGGCGGCCTCGAGGGGGAAACTCATCTGGATATCGGCCGCCGTGAACGCGTCGCCCGCGAACCACTCGGTGCGGCCCAGTTCCGACTCCATGAAGTCGAAGTGCAGCGTCAGCTGCGGCGCGATGAAGCTTTTCTGCACCTTGTCGGCGATGCCGCGCACTACGGGGCGCACGAAGAACGGCATCGGCGCCGCGGGCATCTTCTTGAAGATCAGGCTCAACAGGAGGGGGGGCATCGCCGAGCCCTCGGCATAGTGCAGCCAATAGCTGTAGCGCAGCCGCTCCGGCGTGCCCTCGGCCGGCAGGAGTCCGCTCCCCGCGCCGTAGCTGCTGACCAGGTACTCGATGATCGCGCCCGACTCCGCGATGGTCAGCGCGCCGTCCGTGATCACGGGTGACTTGCCGAGCGGATGCACTTTGCGCAGCGACGCCGGCGCCAGCTTGGTCTCGGGATCGCGCGCGTAGCGCTTGACGCGGTATTGCTGGCCGAGCTCCTCGAGCAGCCAAAGGACGCGCTGGGAGCGGGAATTTTCGAGATGGTGGACAGTGATCATCGGCAACTCCGGGTGAAACTCCCCCGATGCTATCCCCTTGGCGTGGGAGATAGAATGGCGGCATGAGTAACATGCACGAACGCCAGGCGGCGGGAGCAGTGCTGCTGGTGCGCCCGGTGGCCTTCCACGGCAATCCGCAGACGGCGGATTCGAACGCTTTCCAGCGCCCGCCCGCCGCGGCGGATCCGGCGGCGGAGCAGGCGGCGGCGGCAGTGGAGTTCGAGGGCCTGGTGAAAATGCTGCGCTCGGCAGGGGTGGAAACGGTTGTCGTGGACGACCTCGCGATCCCCCCGACGCCGGACTCGATCTTTCCGAACAACTGGATCAGCCTGCATGCCGATGGCACGGCCGTGCTGTACCCGATGATGGCGCCCAACCGGCGCGGCGAGCGTCGTCGTGACATCCTGGAGCTGTTGAGCCGCGAGCGCGGTTTCCACGTCGAGCGCGTCATCGACCTGTCCGGCCACGAGACGGAAGGTCGCTTCCTGGAGGGCACGGGCAGCATGGTGCTCGACCGCGTCAACCGGATCGCCTACGGCTGCCTGTCGCCCCGCACGGATCTCGAGGTGCTGGCCGAGGCCGCCCAGGTGCTGGACTACGAGCCGATCGCTTTTGCCGCGGTGGATGCGGACGGCGTGCCCGTCTATCACACCAACGTGCTGATGTGCATCGGCAGTGATTTCGCGGTGCTGTGCGAGGAGGCGATCAGCGACGCCGGCCAGCGGGCCGCGGTCCATCGGCGGCTGGAGGAGACCGGTCACGAGGTCATCCCGATCCGCTTCGAGCAGATGGCGAGCTTTGTCGGCAACATGCTGGAGCTGTCTGGCGCCGGCGGCGAGCGCCTGCTGGCGATGTCGGCGCGCGCCCTCGAGGTGCTGGACGAGAGCCAGCGCGCGGCCCTCGAGGCACGCTGCCGCATCATCGCGGCGCCAATCGCGGCGATCGAGGAGGGCGGCGGCGGTTCGGTGCGCTGCATGCTGGCGGAGATCCACCTGCCGAGGAAGTGACGCGTTTTTCCTTGCGCATAATATGCAGTAAACTTGGCGCCTGGACCCGCCTGAGCCACGAACTGCATGACACAAGACCTGCCCCGGATACTGATGTGCCCGCCCGACTACTTCGAGGTGGACTACGTCATCAATCCCTGGATGGACGGCCACTCGGGCTCGCTCGACCTGGACCGCGCGAGAGCGCAATGGGAACGGCTGCGCGCCGGGCTGGCAGAGTGCGCTGACGTCGTTCTTCTAGAGCCGCGCCCCGGGTTGCCGGATCTCGTGTTCACGGCCAACGCGGGCTTCGTATACGGCGCGCGCGCGGTGCCGTCGCATTTCATGCCCCATGAGCGGCGGCCCGAAGAGCCTTACCTTCGTGCCTGGTTCGAGGAGCACGGCTACGACGTGCGCGTCCTGCCGGAGAACATCGCCTTCGAGGGCGCCGGCGATGCGCTGATCGACCGCGGCGGGCCCTGGCTCTGGGCCGGTTACGGCTTTCGCACCGAGATCGAGGCCCACGATTTCCTGCGCAGCTGGTTCGACCTCGAGGTGGTCTCGATCCGCCTGGTCGATCCGCGCTTCTATCACATCGATACCTGCCTGTGCCCGCTGGACGGCGGCTACCTGCTCTACCATCCGCCCGCGTTTGACGCGGACTCGCGGGCCGAGATCGAGCGCCGCGTGCCAGCCGCCAAGCGCATCCCGGTCAGCGTCGAGAATGCCGGCCATTTCGCCTGCAACGCGATCAACGTGGGCGAGCGCGTGTTCATGAACCGCGCCAACGGGCAGCTCGTCGAGGCGCTCGAGGCACGCAACTTCCGGGTCAGCCAGCTCGGCCTGTCGGAATTCCTCAAGGCCGGCGGCTCGGCGAAGTGCCTGACGCTGAAACTGACCGAGCCGCGCCGCGAAGTCTGAGCCTGCCCCCTGCCGCGCGTCGCGGCGCTAGAATACAGGCTGCACAACCCCGGAGAAGAGGCATGGCCCAACTGCCCCGCGTCTGCGTCATCGGCGCAGGCTCCAGCGGCATCGCCGTCGTCAAGGCGCTCAAGGATCGCGGCCTGCCGCACGCCTGTTTCGAGAAGGGCGACGAGCTCGGCGGCAACTGGTGTTTTCGCAATACCAACGGCATGTCGGCGGCCTACGAGTCGCTGCACATCAACACCGACGCCAAACTCATGGAGTATCGCGACTACCCGATGCCGCCCGGCACGCCGGACTATCCGGGCCACCGTGTCATCAAGGCCTATTTCGACGACTATGCGGACCGCTTCGGCCTGCGCGAGCACATTCGCTTCGGCACCGAGGTCACGCGCGCGCGCCGTCGCGACGACCACACTTGGGAGATCACGCTCGATTCCGGCGCAACCGAGCTCTTCGACGCCCTGGTCGTCGCCAACGGCCACCACTGGGACCCGCGCTGGCCCGAGCCCGCGTATCCGGGCGAGTTCTACGGCGCACAACTCCATTCGCATGCCTACCTGAGCCCGCGCGAGCCGGTCGATTGCCACGGCAAGCGCGTGCTGGTGGTGGGCATGGGCAACAGCGCTATGGATATCGCCTGCGAGCTGTCGCGGCCCGGTATCTCGGAGCGCTTGTATCTTTCTGCGCGGCGCGGCGTCTGGATCCTGCCGAAGTACCTGTTCGGCGTCCCGATGTCGCGGCTCGGGATGCTGCCGCACTGGTTCCCGTGGCGCCTCGGCAGCCTGCTCACCCGCCTTGCCGTAACCATCAATGTGGGCACGCCATGGCGCTTCGGGTTGCCGCGGCCGGACCACCGGATGTTGCAGGCCCACCCCACCATCAGCCAGGAAATCTTCATCAGGCTCGGCAGCGGCGACATCCTGCCGCGTCCAGGCATCAGGCGGCTCAATGGGGACCGAGTGGAGTTCACCGACGGGCGCGAGGAAGCGGTCGACGTGATCTTTTGGTGCACTGGCTACAAGCTCAGCCTGCCGTTCTTTGATCCGGAGTTCATTTCGGCGCCCGGCAATGACCTGCCGTTGTGGGAGCGGATGATCAAGCCCGGGATCGACAACCTGTTCTTCGTTGGCCTGATGCAGCCGCTGGGCGCGATCATGCCGATCGCGGAGGCGCAGGGGCGATTCATCGGCGATCACCTGCTTGGGCGGATCGCCTTGCCTGGCGCCGCGACGATGCGGCAGGAAATGGAGCGCGAGCGCGCGGCCATGTTCCGCCGCTACCAGGACCGCTCGCCGCGGCACACGATGCAAGTGGACTTCGAGGGCTACCTGCATCGTTTGCGGAAACACGCGCGTCATGGCGAGCGCAGGGCACGACGCCTTGGCCAGGCGCTGCCCGTGCCGTCTCGCGCCGCAGCGGATGCGCGCTGAGCGATGACATTGCGGCGCGGGGTTGCCCGCTGGCTGGTGCGCCACGTCATCAGGCCCGGGCTCGCGCCGCGGCTGCCGCTGGCCGCACGGCGCGCGCGGGCTGACTGGGCTGCGCGGCTGCTGCCCATGCCGCGCGGCATACGGCGGGTTCCCGCCGGGGCCGAGAATCCTGGCGGCGAATGGTTCCTGCCGTCCGGCAGCTCGCCAGGCGACTCGCGCGGCGCGCTGCTTT
>Ga0209498_1000255_pt1 | contig 32257 bp, 31 predicted proteins | sample WalLakDeSediment_FD_184131 | JGI IMG/M metagenome (GOLD analysis project Ga0209498, IMG submission 184131) | Lake sediment microbial communities from Walker lake, Nevada to study Microbial Dark Matter (Phase II) - Walker Lake 11/02/13 Deep... | ecosystem: Environmental > Aquatic > Freshwater >...
GACAGCCTCCTCGTCGCGCTCGGCCGGCAGGCCAACGTGGAGGGCTTCGGCCTGGAAGAGCTCGGCGTCGCGCTCAGCGAGCGCGGGACGGTCGCAGTGGACGGCCTGCTGCGCACCAATTTCCCGAACATCTATGCCTGCGGCGACGTGGCGGGACCGTACCAGTTCACCCATGTCGCGGCCCACCAGGCGTGGTATGCGGCGGTCAACGGCCTGCTGGCGCCGTTCTGGTCCTTCAGCGTGGACTATCGCGTGATCCCCTGGGCCACCTTCACCGAGCCCGAGGTGGCGCGGGTCGGCCTGTCCGAGGACGAGGCGCGCGCCCGCGGCATCGCCTTCGAGGTCACGAAGTACGGCATCGACGATCTCGACCGGGCCATCGCCGACGGCGCCGACCATGGCTTCGTGAAGGTGCTGACCGTGCCGGGCAAGGACAAGATTCTCGGCGCGACCATCGTCGGCGCCGAGGCCGGCAACCTGGTGGCCGAGTTCGTCCTGGCGATGAGGCACGGCCTGGGGCTCAACAAGATTCTCGGCACGATCCACATCTACCCCACGATGATGGAGGCCAACAAGTACGCGGCCGGGAACTGGAAGCGCGCGCATGCGCCCCAGGGCGCGCTGCGCCTGGCCGAGCGCGTATTCGCATGGCGGCGGGGCTGAAGCTCTCGGTCATCGTCCCGGTCGGGCCGGGTGAGCCGGCCTGGCGCGAACTGCTCGGCGACCTCGCCGTGCTGGATCTTGGCGCGGAGATCATCCTCGTCGCGCTCTCCGGTGCGGCGCCCGGGGAATTCGACGCGCATGAGTTCGGCCTGCGCGTGCCGGCGCGCTGGCTGGAGGCCCCGGCGGGGCGCGCGCGGCAGCAGAACGCCGGCGCCGCCGCCGCGTGCGGCGAAACGCTCTGGTTCCTGCACGCCGACTCGCGCCTGCCGGCGGCCAGCGTGACCAAGGCCGCGCGGTTCGCCGCGCGCGACGCGCTGGGCTACTTCGACCTGCGCTTCCGCGACGACGGCCCGCGGCTGGCGCAGCTCAACGCGCTCGGTGCGTGGATCCGGAGTCACTGGCTCGGGCTGCCGTTCGGCGACCAGGGACTGATTCTGCCGCGGCCGCTGTTCCACGCGCTGGGCGGGTTCGACGAAACGCTGCCCGCCGGCGAGGACCACGCCCTCGTCTGGGCGGCGCGGCGTGCGGGCATTTCCTTGACGCCCTTGCGCGCGCCGTTGCACACGAGCGCGCGACGCTACGCGGAGCACGGCTGGCTGCGCACCACCCTGCGTCATGCCCGGCTCACGATCGCCCAGGCGCGCAGCTTCTCTGCCGCCGGGCCGGAATCCGGGGCCAAGGAACGATGAGCGGCGGGGCGGCGATCTTCGTCAAGACACCCGGCCTGTCGCCGCTCAAGACGCGCCTTGCCGCCGGGCTGGGCACGCCCGCGGCCGAGGCCTGGTATCGGCTCGCAGCCGACGCCGTGGCGGCGGTGCTGTCCCGCGTGCCCGGCGTAAGCGGCTACCGGGCGGTGGCCGAGCCGGTGGCGAGCGCGGCCGGCGCGTGGCCCGGCCTGCCGCTGCTGGAACAAGGCGAGGGCGAGCTCGGCGCGCGCATGGGCCGGGTGCACGCCGCGCTGCTCGAGCGCCATCACTTCGCGCTGCTGCTGGGCGCCGATACCCCGCAACTCGATCCGGCCTGGCTGATCGAGGCCGCGGAGTGGCTGGCTGCGGATGAGCCGCGCCTCGTCATGGGACCGGCGCGCGACGGCGGCTTCTGGCTGCTCGGCGCCAACCGCAACCCGAAGCCCGACGACTGGCTGCGCAGTCCCTGCGGCACGAGCGACACGGCGCGCGGCTTCCGTGCCGCACTCGGGCGGCACGGCGCCTGGTTGCACCTGCCCGAACTGACCGACGTGGACGAGGTGCGCGACCTCGAGCCGATGCTTGCAGAACTGGCCGCACTCGAGCGACCCCTGCCCGCACAGGCTCGCCTGGCAGACTGGACCCGCGCGGTACTCCCCCGCTGACCAGCGAAGGCTTCGTGCAGCAGACGGTGCCGACCCGCGGCGCTTCGGGTACGCTTGGCCGCTGCGATGCCGCGCGACACAGCGGCAGGGACAACAAGGAGCATGGGATGTCGAAGACCTCGCGCAAGGCCGGCCTGGATATCGTGGTCAAGGTCACGGACAGCGAAGACAACCTGCGGGGCCGATTCCTGATTTCGGCCGGCAGCCTCTACTACTTCCGCAAGAACGCGCAGGAGCCCTCGCGCCGCTACTCCTGGCGACAGCTCATCGAGATGATCGACGAGCAGTCTGCCGCCAAGGGCGCAGCGAAGAAGGCCGCAGCGAAGACCACCCCGTCGCGCAAGCGCTGAACGCGCGGCTCATGCGCCCGGCAACGTCACGATAACCGCCGCGCCCCCGAGCCCGGAGCGCTCGACGGTAAGCGCGCCTCCATAGGCGCAGACCAGCTCGTTGACCGCCGCCAGGCCGATCCCCTGGCCGGGGTGGCTTTCATCGAGACGCGCGCCGCGGGCCAGCGCCTCCGAGGCGCGGGCCGGGTCGAGCCCCTCGCCGTCGTCCTCGATGCGCAGCGCGATGATGCCAGGCGCCACATTTGCTGCGCTGCAGCGCACGCGGCGCCTGCCGTACTTCCACGCATTCTCCAGCAGGTTGCCGAGCATCTCCTGCAGGTCGCCCTCGTCGCCGCGAAAAGAGATCGACTCAGGGATATCAAGCTCGCAGCTCACCCCGCGGTCCGGGTAGACCTTGTCGAGCGTCGCCGCGAGATCGCTTGCCACGGGCGCGACCGCCACCGGCGCGATGCCGACCCCGCCCGCTGCGCCCGCGGCTGCCGCCCGGCGCAGTTGCCAGCCGATGATGCGATCCATGCGCGAAAGCTCCCCCCGGATCATGCCCAGTCGCTCCGGCGTACTGCTGCCGGAGTCCGGCAGCAGCGCGCGCACCGCCGCCAGCGGCGTCTTCAGGCTGTGGGCGAGGTTCGCGAGGCTTTCCTGGTAGCGCCGCTGCCGTCCTCGCTCACGCCGCAACAAGGCGTTCAGGTTGGCAGCGACGCCGCGCAGCTCCTCGGGCCATTCCGAGGACAGCTGCTCCCGGCGTGCGGTTTCCATCTCGCGGATCTCCCGCTCGATGCGCCCCAGCGGGCGCATGACCTGCCGCAGCACGAAGGCCAGAATCGCCAGCATGGCGACTGCCAGCGCGCCGAACCAACCGACCAGTCCAAGCCGAAACGCGCGCTGCTGCGCCCGCCAGGGCTCGAGGCTCTGCGCCACGACGAAGCGGAACGACTCGACCGCGCCGTCCTCGAACTCCCAGTCGATCGTCATGCTGCTCAACGCCAGGCCCGGGCCGCCGACCTCAGCCTGCAGCCACCGGTCGCGCGTCCCGGCCCCGGCCCGGGGCGGCAACTCAAACTCGATGCCAAGCGCGGACGGGGAACGCCACACCACCTGGCCGCGTGCGTCGCGAATCTCCGCGTGCAAGCCGGAATCGGGGCTGAGCATGCGTCCGTCGGGCGGTTCCGGCAGCTGCAGGCTGTGCGCCTCCTCCACGGGCTCGGCGACGGCGATCAGCGCCATCAACTGGGCCTCCAGCACCTCGTCGCGCGCACGGGACAGGCTCGCTCCCAGGCTCCATTCCAGCGCCGCAACGGTCGCGCCGAAGAACACCACCAGCGCGATGGCCAGGCTGAGCAGGACACGTTGGCGCAGTGAGTCTTTGCCCACCCGACGGTCAATCCCTGCCCGCCGGCGTCAGCGCAAATCGGTATCCCCGGCCACGCAGGGTCTCGATGGGCTTCAGCACGCCGTCGGGATCCAGCTTCCGCCGCAGCCGCCCGACGAACACCTCGATGGTGTTGCTGTCGCGGTCATAGTCCTGGTCGTACAGGCGATCGATCAGCTCGCTGCGCGACACGACCTGGCCCGCGCGGAGCACGAGGTACTCCAGCAGCCGGTACTCGAAGCTGGTCAGCTCCACCGGCTCGCCGCGCAGCTCGACGCGTTGCGCCGCGGGCTCGAAGCGCAGGACCCCGAAGTCGAGCACCGGCTGCGCCCAGCCCGCGGAGCGGCGCACCAGCGCCTCGAGCCGCGCCAGCAACTCCTCCGTGTGGAAGGGCTTGACCATGTAATCGTCGGCGCCGGCCTTCAGCCCGGCGACCTTGTCCTGCCAGCGGTCGCGCGCAGTGAGGATCAATACCGGCAGGCGCTGCTTCTTGCCGCGCAGCGCCGCGATCAGGTCCATGCCCGACATCTGCGGCAGGCCGAGATCGACGATGGCGACATCCGGCGCCGTCTCCTCCGCGAGGTACAGGCCCTCGCGACCATCAGCAGCCTCGTCCACCTGCCAGCCGGCGGCACGCATCGCGACCGCCAGCGCGTGGCGCAGGGCATCGTCGTCCTCGACCAGCAGAGCGCGCATTCAGCTCGCCTCAATCTCGCCCGGAGCGGGGCCAGGCGGACGCGCGACAAGGGCTCAGCCGGGGGCTCAATAGACTCGCCCGGTCTCGGCATCCACGTGCCAGGTCCGCACGCGCCCGTCCTCGGTAAGGACTCGAATCCGGTGCACGGTGCGACCCTTGTCACGCTTCGTCTCGGCGCGCAGCACCTGCCCGCCCGTCTGGTCGCGCACCATGCGCGTCGCCTGCGCCAGGCTGATGCCGTTGCTGGCCTGCGCCACGCGCAGCCGCTCCGCGGCCACCGGCGTGGCGGGCATGAGCCCACCGCCGACGAGGAACGCCGCACAAAGCAGCGCCGCCACCGCGCCGCGGCATGGACGACGACGGTGACGGCGCTGGAGAGAGGCGTCAGGCATCTGCGGGTTTCCCGGTCTCGTCAGGCACTGCAAGGGTGGAATCCCCGCCCCGCGAATGCAAGGGCCCGATCAGAACCTGCCCGTCGAAGGCACCACGGTGACGCGGACCGGGATGCTGGTCCCGGGGTGAGAGGCCATGGTCGTGACGTACTCCCTTTCGGCATAGACGTAGGTCACGCGGTAGCCCTCGACGCGCTCCTCCGTGCGGTAGCTGGTGGTCGAATGGCAGCGCTCCACGGTCACCGGGCGTTCCTCATACGTGACGCGCGCCGGCGAGGCCACGGTCGCCTGGTTGTAGACCGCCCGGTTGCCCATCGAGGCGCCGACCAGTGCACCGACGGCGGTCATCGCGTCCTTGCCACTGCCGCCGCCGAACTGGTTGCCGATGACCCCGCCGATGATGCCGCCGGCAATCGTCGGCACAGCCGAATTCACCGGCCTGCGCTGTCCGGGGCCATAGCTGCGCGTCTCGTGGCGGATGGTCTGGTACTCGGTCTCCTGCCAGCATTCCTGCGCCGGGGTCGCGATGCGCACGCGCTGCACGATCGGGGTCACGTCCACGACGCGCGCGTAGTCCACGCCGGGACCGCGGCTGCCCGGGTTCGCGGCCGCCGCGCCGGCCACCGAGACCAGCACGCCCGCCACTGCCAGCTTGAGCTTCAGGTTGTTCTTCATCGCCGTTCTCCTCGTTGTTTGCCGCCACCGCCCCCACGGGGTGGTCCGGCAGGCTCGAGCACAGGCTAGGAGGAGTTGGCTGAACCGAAGCTGAACACTGCATGCCCTGCGCGCCCGCGGGCGAGCGGCCCACATGCTTAAGGAGAATAGTCCGGCTCTCAGCCGCCGGCCTTGGCTGCGTCGTAACGCGCCCGCTCCTTTGCCAGCGCCTCTTCGACCGTCCTGGTCATCCGCTGCAGCTCGGGGCTGCCGGGCTCCAGCGGCAGCATCCAGACCAGGCTCTCCGGCGGCATCTGGAAGCCCTGCCGCAGGGATTCTTCCAGGCCGGCTTCGAGCGCGCCCGAACGGCCCTCGAGATGTTCCACAAGGCCCTCGACCAGCGGCAGGAAATTGAAGTTCAGCCCCATCGCCTCCATGTCCTCCAGCAGGACCCGGATCGCCGCGGTATGCCGGGCCATGGCGACACGGTCACCGCGCTCGGCGAGTGCCGCGGCCAGGACCATGTGGGGAAGGACGTTGCCCGGCTCAAGCGGCCCTACCTCGTCTCCCGCTTCGATCTCCAGCAACGCGCGCAGCCGCCGCTCCGCATCGGCTGCCCTGCCGGCCCTGACCTCCAGCATCGCGAGCTCCGCTACCTGGTCATCCATCGGCGACGCCAGGGACGCGATCACTTCGCCATAGATCCCGGCCGCCGCTTCAAAGCCCTCGTCGCGCAGCGCCCGGCGCGCCTGGATGCCCCCCAGCACGATCCGCAGATCTTCCGAGTCCCGGCGCGCCAGCGCCCGCGCCAGGATGTCCTCGGCCCGGTCACGATAACCGAGCATCTCCAGGCTGGCCGCGAGCGGCGCGAGACTGCCCGCGTATTCCGGATTGAGTTCGACCGCGCGCTCGAACGCAAGCGCGGCCTCGGCCAGTCGGCCCGCCCGCTGCGCCGCCGTCCCTGCCGCCTGCCAGGTAATGAACCAGTCCGGTGCGACGTCCTGCAACTCGCCCTGGTAGCGTTCGAACCCGGCTGGGTCCTGCCACTCCACGGCGTCCATCGCGCGACGATAGATGATCACCGGCGACAGGGGGTCGAGTTCGTACGCCTGCTGCAATGCCGTCCTGGCGGCCTCGTAATCGGGCAACAACATGCTGGCGAGCCACAGCCGCGCGAAGGCATTGTTGGGATTGATTTCGACGGCGCGCTCGAGCGCCGCCCTGGCCTCGGCACGACGCTGCGGCGCACGCGGACCCTGGCCGAGCAGCAGCCCGCGCACCGCCCAGGCCTCGTCGCTCTGCGGGTCGAGGGTCAGCGCCCGTTCCAGCGCGCGATGTGCCAGCTCCTCGGTCTCCGCGAGGCTGCGATAGCCGTAGTTGTCGAACAGCGCATAGACCATCGCAATGCCGGCATACGGCGGCGCATAGTCCGGGTCGATGAGGATCGCCTGCTGGAATTCCTCGAGCGCGCGCTCCAGCCCGGAGCGCGTACGCAGCCGCACGTGGGACTGGCCACGCAGGTAGTGGTTGTACGCCTCGACGTCGCCTTTCACCGTCTGGCTGATGACGGCCTCATCGGCAGCCAGCAGCGTCAACCGCAGCGCCTTGACGACTTCCGTGGCGATTTCGTCCTGGATCGCGAAGATGTCGTCGAGCCGCCGGTCATAGGTGTCCGACCAGAGGTGATAACCGTTACGGGCGTCGATGAGCTGAGCCGTGACCCGGATGTTGTCCCCCTGCTTGCGCACGCTCCCCTCGAGAATATTGGCGACGCCCAGGCGCTCGCCGATGGCCCGCAGGTCTTCCTGCCTGCCCTTGAAGGCGAACGAAGAGGTGCGCCCGGCCACGCGGAAATCCTGCATCCTGGCGAGCACGTTGAGCACTTCCTCGGCAAGACCGTCGGAAAAATACTCGTTGTCGGGATCCGGCGACATGTTGACGAACGGCAGCACGGCGATCGACAGGTCGCGCGCGCCCTCGTGCGGCGGCGCAACCGTCGCTGGCGCACGTTCCACAGTCACCTGCGCCGGGTCGCTTCGCCCACCCAGGTTGTCCCACAGGAGCAACACGATCGCGAGAGACAGCACCGCTATGGTGGCGATATCCAGCTTCCGGGCGGAGGCGGCGGCGGGCAGCTGGCTGCGATCCAGCTCGCTCTCGCGCTTGATGCCGTCGGGGGTGATCTCGAAGACCCAGGCGAGCACCAGCGCGAACGGAAACCCGAGCGCCAGCATGATCGCGATCAGCCGCAGCGAGCCCTCCGGCGCGGCCACGACCTCCAGCACCACGTCGGACACCTGCAGGAGCAGCCACGCGCCCGCCCCGTAGAAGAGGGCGATGCGGATCACGTTACGACGCTTGAGCTCGGCAAACAGCGCTTTCATCTGCAACACGGGGCGAGGTCAGTGGACGACACACGGCCCCGAGCTTAGTGAGGGTTGCGCGGGAACGCCAATGGCTCGGGCCGGATCGGGCGCCTCTCCCGGTCCCACCCGCGGCCGGCGTGTGGTATAGAAACCGCTGCGATACTGGATCGGCGCGGCTGATGAACGAAACCCAACAAGACCCGCAGTCACCCGGCGACGACGGCAAGCAGATGCCCTTCGTCGCACCCTGTCGCCAGGTGCCGGCATCGGCGCCGTTCGGCTGGCTCGCCGCCGGCTGGCGCGACATGCGCGCGGCCCCGGGCCAAAGCCTCGGCTGGGGGTTGGTGGTGCTGGGACTGTCGTGGCTGGTCAGCCTGCTGGCGCTGTGGTTGGGCAGCTGGCTCATGCTGCTGTCGCTCCTGTCCGGCTTCGTCTTCCTCGGGCCGCTGCTCGCCATGGCGCTGTACGCGGTCAGCTGGCAACTCGAGCTCGGCCGCGTACCCACCTTCGACAACAGCATCGACGCGGCGCGAACGAGGCTCGGCGACAGCATGGTGTTCGCGCTGATCCTGCTGGTGATTTTCCTCGTCTGGGCGCGGGCGGGCTCGATGGTGCACGTGTTCTTCCCGGTCGAATCGAAGCCCGAGCTGCGGGACATGTTGCGCTTCCTGGCGATCGGCTCGGCCGTGGGCTCCATATTCGCGGCGATCGCGTTCGCGGCAAGCGCCTTCTCGCTGCCCATGCTGATGGATCGCAAGGTCGATACCGTCACCGCAGTTGTCACCAGCATCAACGCGGCCTTGCGCAACAAGCCGGCCATGGCGGTGTGGCTGGCCACCATCGTCGTGTTGACCGGGATCGGCTTCGCCACCGCGTTCATCGGCCTGCTGGTGCTCTTCCCCCTGCTGGGGCATGCCACTTGGCACGCCTATCGCGACGTCGTGGACGCTTCGGCCTGGCCGGCGCACGAGCCCTGAGCGGGCGGCATGCCGACCAACGTCACCCCGGAGTACAAGAAGGCCGAAGAGGCCTACCGCGAGGCGCGCGAGCCGAAGCAACGGCTCGACTGTCTCAAGCAGATGCTGTCCACGATCCCCAAGCACAAGGGGACCGAGCACCTGCAGGCCGACATCAAGAGCCGCATCAAGGACCTGACCGAAGAACTCGCCGGGCCGAAGAAGGGCGGCAAGCGCAGCGGTCCGGCGCTGACGATCCGTCCGGAGGGTGCGGCGCAGATCGCGCTGCTGGGGCCGCCGAACTCCGGCAAGTCCGCGCTGCACCTGCGGCTCACGGGCTCGCGCGCGCAGTCGGGCCCGGGGCCATTCATCACCCAGTTCCCGGAGCCGGGGATGCTGGGCCACGAGGACATCGCATTCCAGTTGCTCGACCTGCCGTCCATGTCATCGGACCACAGCCCGCCCTGGATCGCCTCCGCGCTGCAGACGAGCGATGCCGCGCTGCTGGTGGTGGATTTGTCGGATCCCGCCTGCGTCGAGCAGGTCCAGTTCATCATCGACACCCTGGTGGCCAGGAAGATCAGCCTGGTGGCGGCGTGGCCGGGCCTTGGCTCCGAGGACCCGCGCAAGCATCCCGATGAAATGCGTGCGAACGACATGGACGATCCGTTCCGCATCGAGTTGCCGACCCTGCTGCTGGCGAGCAAAGCGGACCTGGCGCCGGATCCCGGCGAAGTCGCCGTGCTCGAGGAATTGCTCGGCGTGGACTTCCCGGCGCTGCGCGTGTCTGCCGAGACGGGGCAGGGCCTCGGCGAGCTCGCGCCCTGGCTGTTCAAGGCACTGGAGATCGTGCGGGTCTACACCAAGGCGCCCGGCAAGGAACCGGAGCGCGACAAGCCCTTCACGGTGAGGCGCGGCCAGACCGTGCTGGACGTCGCGCGGCTGGTGCACAAGGACATCGCGGAGAGCTTCCGCTTCGGCCGGCTCTGGGGCAGCGGCGTCTTCGACGGCCAGCAGGTCGGCGCCGATCACCAGGTCGCGGATGGCGACGTGGTCGAGTTGCACGCCTCGCGCGCCGGGATCTGATGGTCCAAGGTCCCGCGATGGTCCGCGGGACCGAGCCCCCGCGCGGCGGCGGCGTGATAGGCTGATCGTCGTGAGCGACAAGCCCAAAACACCCCCGGCCCGACGCCAGTCCCGTGTTCCCGTGACCCGGACCGGGCGGTTGTTCCGCATGGGCCTGACGGCCGGCGGCATGGCGATGGGCGGGCTCGCAGAGGGCCTGCGTCGCGCGACCGGCAAGGCGACCGGCAAGGCCACCTCGGCACTGCTGTCCGGCGCCAACGCCACGCGGCTCGCGAGGCAACTCGCGCACATGCGCGGCGCAGCCATGAAACTCGGCCAGTTGCTGTCGATGGAGAGCAGTCACGTGCTGCCGCCGGAGTTCGCCGAGGCGCTCTCGGTGCTGCGCGCCTCCGCCGACATCATGCCGCAGACCCAGGTGAGGCGACTGATGGGTCGCGAGTACGGCAAGGGCTGGGAGCAGCGCTTCGCGGAGTTCGACTTCGAGCCGGCTGCCTCCGCATCCATCGGCCAGGTGCATCGGGCGGTCAGCCTCGACGGCCGCGTGATGGCGCTCAAGATCCAGTACCCGGGCGTCGCGAAGAGCATCGACAGCGACGTCGACAATCTCGCCATGTTCCTGAACATGGCGCGCCTCCTGCCGCGCGAACTGGACGTCTCCGACATCATCGACGAGGCCAAGCGGCAGTTGCGGCAGGAAGCCGATTACCACACCGAGGCGGCCAACCTCGAGCGCTACCACACGATGCTGGCGCACGACGAGCGCTTCATTGTCCCGCGGGTGCACCGCGACTTCAGCACCCAGCGCGTGCTCGCCATGGACTGGGTCGAGGGCGAACCGTTCGACAAGCTGCTGCGCGAAGATACTTCGCAGGAGATCCGCGACGGGATCGCGGCGGCCATCCAGGACCTCACGTTCATGGAGCTCTACGAGTTCCACTTCATGCAGACCGACCCGAACTTCGCAAATTACCTCTATCGGCACGAGGACGGCCGGATCGTGTTGCTGGATCTCGGCGCGGCGGTCGACTTTCCCGATGACTTCGTGGATCGCTATCGTCGCATCACGCGCGCCATCCTCGCGCACGACCGGGAGGGCGTCGCCAGGTGCGCCGCGGAGATCGGCTACCTGCGCGAGTCGGACTCCGAGCGACACAAGGAACTGGTCGTCGACCTGATCATGATGGTCTGCGAGCCGCTGACGACCGACGGCGCCTACGATTTCGGCGCGTCGGACCTGCCGTCGCGCGCCGCGGCCGCGGGGCTGAACATCGTGTTCCGCTCGCGCGAGTACCGCAATCCGCCGGCCGCGACGGCCGTGCTCCATCGCAAGCTCGGCGGCAGCTTCCTGCTGTGCCAGCGTCTCAAGGCGCGCGTCGAGATGCGCGACTACCTGCTCGCGCGCATCTGAGGCGCGCGGCTTGAGCACTGCAGCATTCGCTGCCTTATACTGCGCCGGCGTTGCCGCTGCGCCAGGAGAAAGCACTTGCCGGAGCATGACGACAACGGACCGTCCGTGCGCGTCCCGAGCCTGGCTCAGTCGCTGGCGCCGATCCTCGTACTCGTCGCGCTGCTGACGGCCTCGGTCTGGCTGTTCGGCGAGGACTCCTCGCAGGGCGCGAACCAGATCGCGCTGACCGTTGCCGCCGCGGTCGCGGCCCTGATCGCGATCTACAATGGCGAGCGCTGGGCCGAGATCCTGGCGGCCATCGTCAGCGGCGTCTCTACCGCCATGGGCGCGATCCTGATCCTGTTCGCAATCGGCGCGCTGATCGGGACGTGGAGCATGTCCGGCACGGTGCCGGCCATGATCTATTACGGCACGCAACTGCTTTCGCCCGCGATCTTCTATCCCACGGCGTGCCTGATCTGCGCCGTGGTGTCGCTTTCGATAGGCTCGAGCTGGACGACCGCAGGCACGATCGGCATCGGCCTGATCGGCATTGCCCAGGGCCTGGGCCTGTCGCCCGAAGTGACGGCCGGCGCCGTGATCTCCGGCGCCTACTTCGGCGACAAAATGTCGCCGCTGTCCGACACCACGAACCTCGCCCCCGCGGTGGCCGGGGTCGAGCTGTTCACGCACATCCGGCACATGAGCTACACGACAGGACCGTCGTTCCTGATCGCGCTGGCGGGCTTCACCGCGGTGGGATTCCTCGGCTCGGGGCCCGCGAACCATATCTCCCTCGGGGATGTCCCCGAGGCCCTGGCCGAAAATTTCGATCTGGGCATCTGGACGTTCCTGCCGTTGCTGGCAGTGCTCGGCCTCGCGTTGGCTCGCTTTCACGCCCTGCCGGTGATCCTGTTCGGCGCGCTGCTCGGCGCGGTGGTCGCGGTCGTGCTGCAGCCCGGCCTGGTCGCGGCCTACGGCGACGCGGCGGAACTCGGCTTCGGGCTCGCGCTCTTCAAGGGCGCCTGGATCAGCCTGTTCGACGGCTACGTCGCACAGACCGGCAATGAGGTCGTGGACGACCTGCTGTCGCGTGGCGGGATGAGCAGCATGCTCACGACGGTGTGGCTGGTCATCACCGCGCTGTCGTTCGGGGCCGTGGTGGAGCATGCCGGCATGCTGCAGCGGATCATCCAGGGCGTGATCCGCGCCGCGAAGAGCACCGGCGCGCTGATTGCGGCCGTGATCTGCACCTCGATCGGCACGAACGTCGTCACCGGCGACCAGTACATCGCAATCGTGCTGCCCGGGAGGATGTTCCGCGCCGAGTTCCGGCGCCGCCGCCTCAAGGCTCGCAACTTGTCACGCACCATAGAGGATGCCGGCACGCTGACCTCGCCGCTGATCCCCTGGAACACCTGCGGCGCTTATATGGCGGGCACGCTCGGCGTCGCCACCTTCGCTTATCTGCCCTGGTGTTTCCTGAACCTCGTAAACCCGCTGGTCGCGATGCTGCTCGGCTTCCGCGGCATCACTATCGAGAAGGTTGCCGGCGATGGCCCGATGCCGGAGGTGGACAGCGCGGCGCGCGGCTAGCCTCGGCCCGCGGTCCCCTGCGCGGGGCTTGGCGCTTCAGGACGCCGCGCTGCACTCTTCCCGCAGGTCGAGCACGGGCTGCCATGTTTCAACCCATTCGGCTTGCAGTGCGCTCGTGGGCGTGTAGTGATATGAGCTTGCCTTGTTCATCGCGGCGAAGCGATGCGCCAACTCATCGAGCGCGCCGCCCGGGTCGAAGCCCCGCTCCACCAGCCAGCAGCCCATCACCATCCCCGTGCGGCCGACACCGTCGCCGCAGTGAACATAAACGCGGTCCCCGGATTCCAGCGTGAACTGGATCTCGCTCAGCACGTACACCACGTCCTCGGCATGATCGGGCACGGCGTCCGCGCGCAGGGGCACCGATAGATGCTCGGCATAGATGCCGCGGTCACAGCAAAGCTTGTCCAGCACCGACTTGTACGGGTGCACCGGGTCGGTTGAGGCGCTGAGGTCAACGAACAGGCGAATGCCCGCATCGAGCAACGCCGCGATGCGGCGACGCGCCACGCCCTCGTCCCAGTGCCCGGGATGCTCGCCGGCCAGCAACAGGCCCGGCTCGACCCAGTAGCTCTCACCTAGAGGCTTGAATTCACTCATGAGCCGGCCCTCCGTTGCTGCAAACTAGCAGCACAACGCTGTCCACGGCGTGACCGGGTTCTCGGTAATGACACCCTGTCTGCAACCGGTCATGCGCGCGCCGGATCCGGCGGCGCGAGCCAGTCCACCAGCGGCCGCGGAGCGCCCGGATGCTGCAACGGCCCGGCCAATGCCTCGACCAGTTGCTGCAGGTCCTGTTCCAGTCCCCAGGGGGGCGCGGCAATGACCATGCCGCTGCCATTCAGGCCCGCGGGGTTGTCGTCCGGCCGCACGGACAACTCCACCCGCAGCACGCCGCCCAGGCCGGCGGCGCCGAGCTCGCGGTAAAAAGGGCGCAGCGTGCGACGGTCCTTGATCGGATACCAGGCGGCGAGCACGCCGACCGGCCAGCGACGCCTGGCGAGCGTGAGTCCCACGACGATCCGGCGCAGGTCGTCCGGCGCCTCGTATGGCGGATCAACCAGCAGCAGGCCGCGGCGTGGTGTCGGCGGCAACAGGGCGCCCAGCGCCTCCCAGCCGTCCCGGCAGTGCACCGCAACGCGGTGGTCGTGGCGGAACAGCCGGCGCAGCGCCGCGGCCTCTTCCGGCACGGCCTCGACGAGGACCAGGCGATCGTCATCACCCAGGAGCCCCGCGGCGATGAGCGGCGAACCGGGGTAGGCGCGCAAGAGTTGCTGGTTCTCGGGGAGCGCGGCAACGCTCTTGACGTACGCGGCGAGCGCCGCGCTGCGCGGCTCGAGTCCCGCCAGCCGCAGGATGCCGGTGTCAGCCTCCTTCGAGCGCAGCGCCTGCGGCGAATCGAGGCGATATAGACCGGCGCCCGCGTGACTCTCCACGTAGCAGAGCGGCTTGGGTCGCTCCTGCATGTGCGACAGCACGGCGACTGTGACGGCGTGCTTCAGGACATCGGCGAAGTTCCCGGCATGGTAGGCGTGCCGGTAGTTCATTTCTCGGAGACGCGGATGCGGTGCATGTAGACCCGCAGCGGCTCCGCCTGTTCGCCGAGATGGATACCGATGCGCCGGATCGAGGACAGGTTGAGCGTGCGGCCCGAGGGCGTCTTCGACAGCGACTCGAGTGGAATGTAGAAATCGTTCGCCCCGGGGACCACGCGCAATGCGTAGTCGACGCGCTCAGCGGGAAGCTGCTCGCGGGTGCGATCCTCGAGTCGCAGGATCATGCGTACCGGCCGCGGGGCGGTCGAATACAGGTTGATCGTCACGACGGAAAGACCGCTCCAGTCCTTGAAGGGCTCGTGAATGGTCACGCCGCCGCCCGGCTCGCCGTTCAGCAGGAGCACCGCGACGCGTCGCCCCGCCCGCCGCGACCATTCCTCCGGTCCTTTCCCGACGAACAGCTCAGCGCCGCTGACCTCAATGAACGGTTCCTGCCAGTAACTGGCCAGGTCGACGACGACCGGGAATGCGCCGGCCCGGCCGGCGTAGGAAAAGAACACGGGGATCAGCGCCTGCAGCACGGCGACGATCAACAGCGTGGCCCCGATACCCAGCGAGCGCCGCGGCCAGCCGCGCAGCCGCGCGTGCTCGCGCTTCAGGTCCCGGTCGAGCGCCGCGCTCAGGGCCAGAAAGCCGAAGGCGCCGACGAAGCTGTGCACCCCGCGCCAGGGATGCTCAGGATTGGCCTCGACCAGCAATTCGTAGCCGAAAATCAGCGCCAGCACGGCGACGATCGCCACCGCATAGTAGAGCGAGCGCTTGCGGATCCAGCGGCGCCCCACCAGGGCCGTGAGCTCGAGTATTACAAGCGCGGCAAAACCGAAGAAAAAGATCTCGCGCAGGTCGTGCAGCGTTTCCTCGAGCAGGCCGCGCGGTTTCTCGAGGCCGAAGACCGCGAGCAGGAACAGCACCATCGCCCCGTAGAGCACCACGAGGCGCGCGCCCGGGCCCTTGCGCGCTCCGGAAACAGGCTCTCGATCCGGGATTTCGGCTGGATCTGGTCCGCTCACTGCAGGCCTCTGCGACTGTCGCGGCAGTGCGACTGCGGCCTACCCTAATCCCGTCAACGCACGTCGGCAATCCTCCCGTCCCCGCCCTCGAGCCAGAACTGGCTGAAATACAGTTCGAATGGCTCATCGGGGCGCCGGCTGAACACGATGAGCTGGCTGATGTCGCCGACGTCGAGGGTGCGCTCCCGCGGCCCGCGCGCGATTGTCCCCAGCGCGACCGTGAAGTCGTTCACGCCCGGGGTAACGATGAAGCTGCCGTTGAAGCGATCGCGGTGCGGCCGGTCCCGATGTGTATCGTCCACCCGCAGCACGATTTCCACGGGTGCCTCGAGCTCGGACCAGACCTGGAAGCGCAGCGCTTCGTATCCGGACCAGTCGGGGTAGGGTTCGCGCACCGTGATCCCCGGCCATGGCGCGTCGAGGAACGTCAGCCGGGCCACCTGCCGGCCGGACTGCTCCGCCCAGCCGCCGGGGGCCGGCACGCGGGCGAGCTCCGAGCGCCCGACGCCGAGAAAAGGCCGCTGCCAGCGCGCGGCGAGGTCCACGACCACGGGAAATCCCGCCGCGCGCATCCCGTAACTCCATGCCACGCCGAACAGCGGCGTGATCGCCAGCCCCAGCGCGAGCACGGCACAGGCCAGCACCAGGCGCGCCGCGGTCGGTCCATCCCGCCCCAGTCCCCGCCACAGCCCCGGCTGCAGCGCCGCCGCGATGGCGATGAATCCCACCGCTCCGGTCAGGTTGCTGATCGCATCACCGACGTTGGCGTGACGCCCCGGCTGGATCAGCTGCGCGGCCTCCGCGACCAGGCTCAGGACGGTCGTCGCGAGCAGGGCGATCAGGAAGTCGATGCGGTCCGGCTGCACACGGCCGCGCATGAGGCGAACGATCCTGAGCATCAGCAGGGCGGTGACGCCGAACAGCGGCACGTGGCCGATGTCGAACAGCATGCGCCAGCCATAGGCATCGCTCGGCGGCCGCCCCAGCACGAGGAACAGCATGAGCGCGACCACGCCGAGCGCCGGAGGCGCGAGCTGCGGCCACCGTTCCGCCCACCGGGAGTTCGCCGGACTCATGGCCGGATTCTGCCTCGTCGGGCAACATTACCGCCAGCGCGCGGAATACAATTGACGCGTCGCGCCAAAAAGCGCGAGATTGGCACCACCGTACATCGCGAAGGTCCGCCTTGAGCCCCCACCCGTTTATCGACATCCGCATGATGCCGCAGCCGGACGACCTCACCTGCGGGCCCACCTGCCTGCAGGCCGTCTACCGCCACCTCGGGCGCCGGATGGATCTCGACCAGCTCATCGCGGAGGTCCGCGGCCTGCCCGACGGCGGCACGCTTGCCGTCTACCTCGGCAACCACGCGCTGAAGCTTGGTCTCAAGGCGCGGGTATACAGCTATCACCTGAAGATCTTCGATCCATCGTGGCGCGGCGCGGAGCCGGCGGAGCTGGCCGGGAAGCTCGAGGCGCAACTCGGCTTCAAGCAGGGCAAGAAGTTCGAGACCGCGAGCCGCGCGTACATCCGCTTTCTCGAGCTTGGCGGCGAGATCGCGTTCGACGACCTGACGCCGGAGCTGCTCGACGTGCCCTTCAATGCCGGGCTGCCAGTCCTGACCGGACTGTCCGCGACCTACCTCTACGACAGCCGCCGCGAATACACGAACCGCCAGAATCGGGCGATCTACGACGACCTGCGCGGCGAGCCCACCGGCCATTTCGTCGTCCTCTGCGGCCAGGAGGCCGGGAAAGTGCGGGTTGCGGACCCGTTCATCGGCAACCCGCTGGCCGACGACAGCCACTATTACGACGTCGGGGTAGATCGCCTCATCAGGGCAATCCTCCTGGGCGTCATGACCTACGACGCCAACCTGCTCGTGATCTCGGATGGGGAGCTCCCGTGAAACGCCTGATTGTCGTCGACGACCCGGCAGCATGGACGCTCGGCGGGCATGACGGTGACGTCGTCTCCGTAAGCGACTACCTAGCGCCAGCCGAGCCCTGGCCGACCCGCGGCATCCGCGTGTTCAACATGGCCCGGTCCTACGGCTACCAGACGCGCGGCTACTACGTCTCTCTGCTGGCCGAGGCGCGCGGGCATCGCGTGATTCCAGACGTGCGCACCATCCAGGACCTCAATGCCCCGGGTTTCGTGCGCTTCATCCCGACCGACGTGGAGGAGTTGATCCAGAAGAGCCTTGCGAGGCTGAAGTCGGACGACTTCGTGCTGTCGATCTATTTCGGCGAGAACGTCGCGGCCCAGCACCAGGCGCTGGCCCGCGCCGTGTTCCGCCTGTTCCCGGTCCCGTTCCTGCGCGCCAAGTTCGGGCGCGGCCAGAAGTGGAGCCTGCGCGGCATCCGGGCGCTGCCGATGGACGAGATTCCGGCACAGCACCTCGACTTCATGCACGACGCCGCGCGACGCTACTTCAGCCGCAAGCGCTACCAGCCGGAGCGTAGCGACCGCTCCCGCTACGACCTCGCCATCCTGGTCAACCCGGACGAGCGCGAGGCGCCGTCCGACAAGCAGGCGCTGAGCCGCTTCGTGCAGGCCGCGCGGCGCCAGGGGTTCAGCGTCGAGTTCATCGGCCGTGACGATTACTCGCGCATCGCCGAGTTCGATGCGCTGTTCATCCGCGAAACCACCGCCGTCAACCACCACACTTACCGCTTCTCGCGGCGCGCGCAGGCCGAGGGCCTGGCCGTCATCGACGACCCGGACTCCATCCTGCGCTGCGCGAACAAGGTGTACCTCGCCGAAGTGCTGAAGGGCGCGAAGATCCCGATCCCGCGCACCGAGATCATTCAGCGCGGCCAGCGTCGCCAGGCGCTGGGGCGCCTTGGCCTACCCTGCGTGTTGAAGATCCCCGACTCGTCGTTCTCCCAGGGCGTGGCCAAGGCGAGCACCGAGGCCGAGTACCTCGAGTTGACGGACAAGATGCTGGAGGCCTCGGATCTCGTCATCGGGCAGGAATACGCGCCCACCGACTTCGACTGGCGCGTCGGCGTCCTGGAAGGTGAACCGTTGTTCGTCTGCAAGTACTTCATGGCGCGCGGCCACTGGCAGATCTACAACTGGGCCAGCCGGCGGCGCCGCGACGTGTGGGGCAATTACGAGACGCTCGCTGTGGCCGATGCGCCACCCGCCGTCGTGCAGACCGCCGTCAAGGCCGCAAGACTGATGGGGGACGGCCTTTACGGGGTCGATCTGAAGGAGATCGACGGCAGGCCGATGGTCATCGAGATCAACGACAACCCGAGCATCGAGGCCGGCGTCGAGGACAGCGTCCTCGGCGCGGCGCTTTACGACACCATTATCGGCGCGTTGCGCAAACAGGTCGAGGCGCGGCGCGAGGGCGAGCGCAAGTGACGGAAGGCAGGTCCTGGGGGCTGTTCGAAGTCTTCGGCGTCGAGATGGAGTACATGATCGTGGACCGCGAGTCGCTCGCGGTGCGCCCGATCGCGGACCTGCTGCTGCGCGATGCCGACGGCGGCAGCGCTTGGGTGGAGGACGTCGAGCGCGGCCCGATCGCGTGGTCGAACGAGATCGTCGCGCACCTGGTCGAGCTGAAGACGAACGGCCCCGCCGGGACGCTCGCCGGGCTGGATCGCGCCTTTCACGCGGACGTGCTGGAAGCGAACCGGCTGCTCGCGCGTCATGGTGCAATGCTGCTCGGCACCGGGGCGCACCCGCTGATGGACCCCGCCACCGACACCCGGATCTGGGCGCACGGCGGCGGCGAGATCTACGCCACTTACGACCGGATTTTCGGCTGCAGCGGCCACGGCTGGTCGAACCTGCAGAGCACGCACCTGAACCTGCCGTTCGCCGGGGACGAGGAGTTCGGCAGGCTGCACGCCGCCATCCGCCTCGTGCTGCCGATTATCCCGGCGCTGGCCGCGAGCTCGCCTTACCTTGACGGGCGCTTCACCGGCTACCTCGACGCGCGGCTCGAGACCTATCGCCACAACCAGGCGCGCATTCCATCCATCACGGGCAAGGTGATCCCCGAGCGGCTGTTCACCGAGGCGGACTACCGGGGCCTGTTCCGGCGCATCGCCGCGGACATCGCGCCGCATGACCCGGAGCATGTGCTTGACCCGCTGTTCCTTAACTCGCGCGGCGCGATCGCGCGCTTCGACCGCAATGCGATCGAGATTCGCACCATCGACATCCAGGAATGCCCCACCGCGGATCTCGGCGTGGTGGCGGCCGTGGTCGCGGTGCTGCGTCGGCTCGCGGCTGAGCAGACCGTGCCCTGGCGGGTGCAGCAGGAGTGGCCCGAGGATCTCCTGGCGGAGATCATGCTCGAGGTGGCGCGGGACGGCGACCAGGCGCGCATCGCCGATGCCGACTACCTGCGGATGCTCGGGCTGCGCGGCGGCGCCATGACGGCGGGCGCCGCATGGCGCGCGCTGTGCGAGACATCTCGTGCGGAGTTCGGCGAGACCGCGCATGCCGCGTTGACCAGGATCCTGGCGGAGGGGCCGTTGGCCCGCCGGATGCTGCGCGCGATCGGCGCCTCGCCGGATCGCGCGGCGCTGGTTGCGGGTTACCGCGAGCTGGCGGGCTGCCTGGCGGACAACCGCCTGTTCCCGTGATGGCAAAGCACATGGAGCGCTGGCTCTTCACCTGCGAGCATGGCGGGCGCGCCGTGCCGGATGAGTACGCCCACCAGTTCCATGGCGCGGAGAAGGTCCTTGCCTCGCATCGCGGCTGGGACGCCGGCGCGCTCGAGGTCTTCGAGTCGATTACTCCGGGCATCGGCGACGCCGCCTTCGTGGTCACGACGACCCGCCTGCTGATCGACGCCAATCGGTCGCTCCATCACCCGCGCGTGTTCTCGGAATTCACGCGATCGCTGCCAGAGGCGTTGCGGGCGGACATCGTGGCGCGCTGGTGGCGCCCCTGGCGCGAGGCTGTGGCCGGCACGATCGCCGCATGGCTCGACTCCGGGCGGCCGGTCCGGCATTTTTCAGTGCACAGCTTCACGCCCGTGCTGGGCGATCACATTCGCAATGCGGATCTCGGCCTGCTGTACGATCCGGCGCGGGCGGCTGAACGGGAGTTCTGCCTTCGCTGGCAGGCGCTGCTCGAACAGCGCGGCTGGCGCGTGCGCCGCAACTACCCTTACCAGGGCAACGCCGACGGCCACACGACCGCGCTGCGCAGGCAGTTTCCCCAAGGCTATGCGGGCATCGAGCTCGAGCTGAACCAGGCGTTGTTCCCGCGCCTGCTGGTGCCCCTCTGTTGCGACCTCCGGGACTCCCTCACCGAGCTAAGGGGACATTGCTGATTCAGCCCTTTCAGCAGTGTCCCCAGCGTCGCGGCGGAACGACGGCTACAGGTGCTCCGCAAGAAACTCGAGCGTCCTGCGCCAGGCGTCGGCCGCCGCTTCGGGTTCGTAGCGGGTCCCGGAAGGATTCGCGAATGCGTGGTCCGCGTCCTCGTAGACGACGATCTCGGCCGTCTTGCCGAGCGTCTGCAGCATGGTCTCGAACTCGAGCACCGACTCGATCGGGATGCCGCGATCCTGGCCGCCGAATATCCCGAGGATGGGCATCATCAGCGGCGCGAGCTGCTCCGGATCCGTCACCAGGCGGCCATAGTAGATGACCGCTGCATCGAGCTCCCCCGGCAGCATGATCGCGGTGCGCAGCGACAGCGCGCCGCCGAGGCACCAGCCGATGCTGCCGACCTGCTCGACACCGCCTGCCTCGCGCAGCCAGCGGAATGCACCTTGCAGGTGCTCGTCGACGCGGGCGGAATCGCCCATGGCAGCGGACATGAGCTCGCGCGCCTCGCCGGCGTCCTCCGCGACCCTGCCCTCGTACAGGTCCACGGCCAGGGCGAGATAACCCTCCGCAGCAAGGCGATTGCTCATCTCGCGGATGTTGTCATTGAGGCCCCACCACTCGTGGATCACGATCAGCCCGGCGCGCGCCTCTCCCGCCGGTCGGGCCAGGTAGCCTCGCCCGCCCTGGTACTCGATGGCTTCGCCGCGCACCGCTGCCGCCGGCGATCCGTCCGCCGCCGCCGCGGCCACGGGGACGTCGCCGGCATGCTCGCGCGCCATCGCGTCCACGTAGGCGTCATCGGATGCCAGGCCGGCCGCGGCGCCGAGCGCCAGCAACAATCCCAGCGCAGCGGAAAGAACAGCTCGGCTCATCGAAGCGCCTCTATCATCTCGCGAGTCACCAGCACGACGCCCGCCTTGCTCACGTAGAAACGCCGCCGGTCCTCAGCCGGGTCTTCGCCGACGACGAAGCCGTCGGGAATGTCGGTATCCTCGTCGATGATGGTGTTGAAGATACGGCAATTCCGGCCGATTTCCACGTTGGGCAGAACAATCGAGCGCTCGACCAGCGAGTGCTCCGCCACGCGCACATTGCTGAACAGGACCGACTCGCGAACCAGCGCGCCGGACACGATGCAACCGCCCGACACCAAGGAGTTAAGCGCATGGCCATGGCGCTCGTCGTCATCGAGGACGAATTTCGCCGGCGGCAGCTGCGCCTGGTAGGTCCAGATCGGCCACTCCTGGTCGTAAAGATTCAGTTCGGGCGCAACGTAGGTCAGCTCGATGTTGGCCTCGTAGAAGGCGTCGACGTTGCCGACGTCACGCCAATAGAGCTGTACCTTGGTTTCGGCGTCCTGGAAAATGTAGGCGCTGACATGATCGCCGGCCTCGATGCAGCCCGGGACGATGTTCCGGCCGAAGTCGTGCGCCGACTCCTCCTGCCTGGCGTCCGCGCGCAGCACCTGCTCCAGGTGGTCCAGGTTGAAAACGTAGATGCCCATCGACGCGAGCGCGATGCCCTCGCGCCCGGGGATCGGCTCGGGATGCAGCGGCTTCTCGACGAAGCGCGTGATGTGATTGGCCTCGTCGATGGTGACGATCCCGAACTCCTGGGCCCGTTCCACCGGCACTTCGACCGTACCCACCGTGACGTCCGCGCCGCTCTCCGCGTGCTGCGCCAGCATCAGGCCGTAGTCCATCTTGTAGATGTGATCCCCGGCGAGGACGAGCACGTACTCAGGGGCCTGGCGGCTGAGGTAGCCGAGATTCTGGAACACGGCGTCCGCGGTGCCCTTGTACCAGGAAACATCGATCTGCTGCTGCGCCGGCAGGATTTCCACGAACTCGCCGAACTCGCCGCGGAAATAACCCCAGGCGCGTTGCAGGTGCACGATCAGGTCGTGCGCCTTGTACTGCGTTAGCACCGCGATGCGCCGGATGCCGGAATTCACGCAGTTGGACAAGGGGAAATCGATGATCCTGTACTTGCCGCCGAACGGCGCCGCGGGTTTGGCGCGCGAGAGCGTCAGCGCCTTCAGCCGCGACCCGCGGCCGCCCGCCAGAATCAACGCCACGGTTTCCCGCGTCAGGCTGCTTACATAGCGTCCGGGTCTTCCTGTCTTCATGACTCGCCCCAGGTGCTGATGATTCCTATGCATACCTTAGCAGCCGCGTGCCCGGCCGCCATCAGGACGGGCCGCAGTGACGCCGGCGGCTGTGCTAAATTGCGGGCATCTTCTTCTGCCACGGCACCATGCCTCGCAAGCTGAAAGTCCTGTTCGTCGTCGCCGAGACCTGGCCGCTGGTCAAGACGGGCGGCCTGGCCGACGTCGTCCCGGCCCTGGCGCGCGCGCTGGCTGACCAGGGCCACGACGTGCGCCTGCTGATGCCCGGCTACCGCCAGGTGGAGGCGCAGTTTGCCGGCAAGGCGACCGGGCGCCCCTTTGAGGCGTTGCCAGGGGTGGGCAAGGTGAGCCTGATCAGCGGCGAGCTGCCCGACTACGGCATCCCCACCTGGCTGCTCCATTGCCCCGTGCTGTACGACCGCCCGGGCGGACCCTATGCCGACCCGCAAGGCGACGACTGGTGGGACAACAGCCTGCGCTTCGGGACGCTCTGCAAGGTGGCATCGATGTTCGCGGCCGGCCGGGGGCTTGGCGGCTGGAAGGCCGACATCCTGCACGGCCACGACTGGCATGCCGGACTCACGTCCGCGTACGTCAACTTCGATCCCGCCATCACCGCCGGCACCGTCTTCACCATCCATAACCTCGCCTACCAGGGCAACTTCGATCGCACGGTCAGGCGCGCGCTGGGCATCAGCGCGGCGGCCCTCCAGCCAGACGGATTGGAGTTCTATGGCGACCTCAGCTTCATGAAGGCCGGCCTGTGGTACTCCGACCGCCTGACGACGGTCAGCCCCACCTACGCGCGCCAGGTCCAGACCGAAGAGTACGGCTGCGGCATGGCAGGTGTATTACGCCGGCGCAGCGGCGCGCTGAGCGGCATCCTCAATGGCGTCGAGGAGCGCATCTGGAGTCCCGAGATCGACCCGTTGCTGCCGGCGCGCTACTCGGCGGAGGACTTCGACGGCAAGGCCCGCTGCAAGCGGGCGCTGCAGGAGCGCTTCGGCCTCAGGCGGGGGGCAAGCATCCCGCTCGTCGGGATGGTGGGACGCATGGCGGCCCAGAAGGGCTGGGACCTGGTGGCGGACGCCATGCCCGCCTTGCTGGCAGACAACGTCCAGTACGTGATGGTCGGCAGCGGCGACCATGGCCTGGAGGCGCAGCTCGGCCAACTCGCCGCGCACAATCCGGGCATGGTCGGCCTGCACGTCGGCTACGACGAGGCCTTGTCGCATCTCGTGATGGCCGGGGCCGATATCTTCACCGTGCCCTCGCGCTTCGAGCCCTCCGGTCTCACCCAGATGTACAGCCAGCGCTATGGCACGCCGCCGGTCGTGCGGCGCACGGGCGGGCTCGCCGACAGCGTCACCGAGGCCACGCCGGAGAGCATCGCCGACGGCAGCGGAACCGGGTTCTTCTTTGAGCAGGCGACTCCAGTGGCGCTTGCCGCCGCACTGCGCAAGGCTGTCAGCCTCTATAGCGGCGACCCGGCAGCATGGCGCGCCCTGCAGATCAACGGCATGGCACGCGACTTCAGCTGGCGTGGGCCGGCCAGGGATTACGTTGAGGTCTACGAGGCGGCGCTGGCGTCGAGCCGCGCGCCGCTGCGGCAAGGCTCCGCGACGACCGACTGAGCCTTGTCAGGCGGCAGATCGGCCTGGGCGCTCCGGGTACACGGAGATAAGGCAACCTGGGGTCCACGCGACCCGCTTCGTCTGGCGGCGCTTATCGCCTTGAGTGCGAACCCTTGACCCGGGGCGCCCGTGGCCGACCTGCCTGAAATCGGTGGCCCCCGGAGAGGGGGTAACGGCACGGAATCGAAGGATAGCCCGAATACTCCCGCGATGCCTAGCGAAACGGGCGGCAATCATATGCTTATCAATATAATCAATATCTTATATCGTCTAATTCTACCTTTCCGGCAAGGGTTTTCACCTCGGGAGCCGCACCGGGGCTACCTTTTTACTATTGACAGACCCCGCCGAAGGTCTATTCTCGCGTCCTCGATGTTGCTCTGCATCAAAACATGATCCAGCGGTTTTCGTTCATCGCCCCGGTGGCGACGCTCGGCGCGATCTTCAGTGTCGCCACGCATGCCGGGGAGGGCTCGTTTGAGTGCCTTCCCGAGGGCGGCGGGCGCCTCGAGATGCGCATCAGCGGGGAATTCGAGGCCTCGGTGGATTGGGGCAACGACGGCACCCGGTGCGAAGGCGGGCCGCGTCCTGACGGCGACGCCTTGCGCCTGATGTTCAGCCGCGACGATGACGGCCTGCTGGTGGTCATCGGCATCACCGGCCTGGAGCGCGGGGCGACCGGCGCCGGCCTGCTCGCCAACCTGACCATCGTCCGACAGGGCATGGGACGCTTCTACGGCTCGCTGGGGGCGGATGCCTGCATCGTCGAAGTGCACGAGAACGCCGCGCAGTCCGCCGACTCAAGCACCTACAGCGTCAGCGGCCAGGGACGCTGCGAGGCACCCATCGAGGCGATCGCGCGCGAAGGGGCGATCCGGGTGGCGCCGTTCGCGTTCACCGGCAAGGCCTATTGGCCCGACGAGGATGACTGAGATGCGTCGCTATCTGCTGCCGGGATTCTGCGTGATCGTGCTCGTCCTCGGGCTGCACACCATGACGATCGCCTCCGGAGTCCCGGCGTCCATGCCGGTCGAGACCCTGGCAATCATGACTTCCGACGGCGAGCGGCACGAGTTCAGTGCCTACATGGCGGACACGCCCGCAACTCGCGCCCGCGGCCTCATGTATGTGACGCGCCTCGAGCCCGACCACGGGATGCTGTTCGACTTCGAGTGGCCCCACGTCATCCACATGTGGATGAAGAACACGCCGTTGTCGCTGGATATGCTGTTCATTGACGAGCACGGCGTGATCGCCCGGATCGAGCAGCGCACCAAGCCGTTCTCGACGGAGATAATCTCCTCCGGGTCAGAGGTGCTCGCCGTGCTGGAACTCAACGGCGGCCAGACCGAGAAGCTCGGCATCGCCGCCGGAGACCGGGTTATTCACCGGCTGTTCGACCGCGGGAACGGGGTCAGATGACCTTCGAGAAGCGCTGTTCCGCGAGCCGGGCGGCGAGGTAGGCGTCGAAGGGCATCGCGATCGAGCGCAGCAGGAAGCGGCCCCGCGGCGTGACGCGGATCTCGTCGGCATCCATTTCCACCAGCCCGTCCCGGGCCAGCGCCTCCATGGCCTCGAGCTCGCGCGCGAAATAGCTTGCAAAGTCGATAGCGTGGCGCGCCTCGATCCTGCGCATGTCGGCGATCCCGCTGCACATCAACGCATGGATCACCTCGCGCCGCAGCACGTCGTCCGGGTTCAGCTCGACGCCGCGCAGGATGGGAATGTGGCCGGCATCGATCGCATCGTAGTAGTCATGGCGCAGCTTGATGCTCTGCGCGTAGCTGTTGCCGACCTTGCCGATCGCGCTGACGCCCAGGCCGACCAGGTCGAGCTCGGCGTGGGTCGAATAGCCCTGGAAGTTCCGGTGCAGGGTGCCGTTGTAGCGCGCCTTGACCAAGTCGTCCTCGGGCACGGCGAAGTGATCCATGCCGATGTACTCATAGCCCCGCGTGGTCAGGTACTCGACCGTGCGGGTCAGGAGCGCCAGCTTCTCCGCCCCGGACGGGAGGTCCTCATCGCGGATGAGGCGCTGGGCGCGGAACATCTCCGGCAAGTGCGCATAACTGTAGGCCGCGATCCGGTCCGGCTTCGCGCGCGCCACCGAGTCCAGCGTGTGGGTGAAGCTCTCGGCCGTCTGCTTCGGCAGGCCGTAGATCAGGTCCACCGAGACCGAGCGGAAGCCGTGCTCGCGGGCCTGGCGGATCAGGTGCAGCGTCCATTCCTCGTCCTGCAGCCGGTTCACCGCCTGCTGGACCGCGGGATCGAAATCCTGGATGCCGAGCGAGAGCCGGTTGAACCCAAGCTCCGCGAGCCAGGGAATGGTGGCCTCATCCACGCTGCGCGGGTCGATCTCGATCGAGTACTCACGCTGCTCGCCGTGGTGCAGGCCGAAGTTGCGGAACAGGCCGTCCATGACCTTCCGGAACTGGGCCTCGTTGAGAAAGGTCGGGGTGCCGCCGCCAAAATGCAGCTGGTCCACGCGCCGGCGCGGATCGAAGAGCCGCCCCTGCAGGCGCATCTCCTCGACGAGATGCTCAACATAAGGATCCGCGCTGTGCTGGTGGCGGGTGATGATCTTGTGGCAGCCGCAGTAATAACAGAGCGAGTGGCAGAACGGCACGTGCACATAGATGGACAGCGGGTGCGCCTCGGGGTGGTCGCCATTGCTGGCCAGGGCCAGGCGCCTGTAGTCTTCCTCGCCGAAGCCGTCGTGGAACTGCACGGCCGTAGGATACGAGGTGTACCGCGGCCCGCGGCCGTCGTAGCGCTTGATCAGGTCGAGGTCGAACTCTGCAGTCTGCTGATTCATCAATCTCTGCACCATTGTCGGATCGGGCGCCGGGCCCGCGGTCCCGGTTCGCCGGGGACGCCCCGGAACGCGGCATCATTAGCCATCTGACCGCCGCCGGGAATAGGGGAATGCCTCAATTCGCGGACTTCGCCGCCGGCTCGGCGCATTGCAGTTCGTAGCGCAGGTCATGGCGCCGGGCATGGACCTCGCCGGGCTCGATCTCCGACCTGGACAGGACCTCCCACCCCGCGGGGCAAAAACCCGTGCGTTTCATCCAGGCGGCCAGCCATTCCATGCGAATCGCCTCAGCCGCTTCGCTGTCGGCCGGATAGAGGCTGGAGCTGCTCGCCTCGAACAACAGCGTCCCGGGATTGCGCCAGTCTTCACGCAGGTCGCTCATCGTGTGCCGATGATAATCGGTCTTGTCGTCGACCGCCGCACACCCGCCGGCGCCGGCCAGCAGCGAGCCCACGAACAGCGAGATGGCCAATCGGAACGACATCTGGCGGTCTCCAGTTTGCACGGCTATCATCCCTAGCTGCACGGAAGGTTTTTCGGCTGCCTGGCCGGATAGATGCAAACAATAGCCCAGTTCTTCTGAGGGAGTCAGCAATAATGAAACGAACAATGATCGCAGGGATCGTGGCCGCCGGCCTCGTCCTTGGCGGAACCGCAACCGCGGCAGAACAGCCCGGCCAGTGGTACGTCTCCCCGATGGCCTCGGTGATCTGGGTCGACGATAACCGGCTGACCGACGACGACGTCGGCGCCGCGCTGGCGTTCGGTCGCGCCGTCAGCGACGCCTGGAACATCGAATTCCACGCCTTCGGCTACCAGCTCGACGGCATCGTAGAGACCGATTACTGGGGTCTCGGCGTCGACTTCATGAACGTCTATTATCGCAACGGCCGGATTTCGCCGTACCTGTTGGGCGGCACCGGCTGGAACGTCAAGAATCGCGAGTTCGCCTCCGACGACAAAAACTGGTATGTCAACGCCGCCGCGGGCTTCCTGACCGACATCGTCCCGGGCGGCCCCGTCGCGCTGCGCACCGAGCTCCGGTACCGTTTCGACGGGCAATCCCCGAGCGCCAAGGACCTAATACTGAATATCGGCGTGCAGATCCCGTTCGGGACGCCTTATGCCGCGCCCGTAGCGATGGCGGCCGCGGCCCCGCCGCCCCCGCCGCCGCCGCCGCCGCCCCCACCCCCGCCGCCCCCGCCGCCCCCGGCGGACAGCGACGGTGACGGCGTGCCCGACAGCATCGACCGCTGCCCGAACACCCCGGCAGGCGCTCGCGTCGATGCCTACGGCTGCAGCTGTGACTATACCCTTTCGCTGAACTTCGCCTTCGGCTCCGCCGAACTCACCGCCGAGGACAAGGCCGCGCTCGATGAGCTCATCGCCGTGCTGCGCAACCTGCCACAGGTGCGCGGCATGATCGAAGGCCACACCGACAGCCGCGGCCCCGAAGCCTACAACCAGCAGCTCTCCGAGCGGCGCGCCACTGCCGTCATGGACTACCTGCACAACGCCGGCATCGGTGACAACCAGTTCACCGCCGTCGGCCGCGGCGAGTCCAGCCCCATCGCCAGCAACGATACCGACGAGGGGCGTGCCGCCAATCGCCGCGTGGTCCTGAAGCGTACTGACTGCCAGTAACTGCCCTTCCCGGCAGAAAGGCCCGGCGGGCAACCGCCGGGCCTTTTTTGCGGCATTTCGCCGCGCAACGACCACCTTAAGAAGCGCCCGGGCGACCGCCCCCCTCGCTCCGGAGGATTGACAATCGGACGCTCAAAAGCTTTAGTAGCCGACTTTGATCGCTTGGGGGCCGTGGGGTCTTGTGCGTGTCGGGCTGCCTGACCGCCCCCTGCGGACCGTTTGCTTGTCCGACAACCCAGATCGAGTGCATTATTCGGGTCCGCTGTGTGTCTCGGGCCGAGGAGAGTCAATGAAATTCCCCAGTAGCGTTCTCACCGCCTTCTGCGCGGGTGCGGTGGGTATCCTGCTTGCTGATGCGGCATCTGCTCAGCAATTGAACCAGGTGTTGACCCAGGGCGAGCGGCGAATTCAGCTGGCCCAGGAATCACAGCAACGTGTTGACAACGTGGTCAACCAGACCCGGAGTCTCGCCGACCAGTACCGGCAGATCCTGCGCGAGATCGAAGGGCTTGAGGTGTACAACCTGCTGCTCGAACGGCAGGTGGCTCGCCAGGAGGAGCAGAAAGACACGGTCCGCAAATCGATCGACCAGGTCACCGTGATCCAGCGGCAGATCGTGCCCCTGATGGATCGCATGATCGCGGGTCTCGAGCAGTTCGTGGCCCTCGACGTGCCGTTCCTGGAAGAAGAGCGCAGGAGCCGGGTACAGAACCTGCAGTCGCTCCTCGAGCGCCAGGACGTCAGCGTGGCGGAGAAGTTCCGGCGCGTGATGGAGGCCTACCAGATCGAGAACGAGTACGGCCGGACCATCGAGAACTACAAGGGCTCGCTCGAGATCGGCGGCCTGGTTCGCGAAGTGGACTTCCTGCGGATCGGCAGGGTCACGCTCGTCTACCAGACCACCGATGGGCAGAGCCAGGGCGTATGGGACCAGGGGAGCGGCCAGTGGGTCGCGCTGGGCAGCGAGTACCGGAATCGCATCAGGCAGGGCCTGCGCGTCGCCCGGCGCCAGATCGCGCCTGAACTGCTGTTACTGCCCGTGCCGGCTCCGGAGGACCTGTAAATGAAATCCAAGTTCATCCTGGCAGCCGTGGCGGCGGTGATCATGCTGGCGCCGCTCCCGCAAGAGGCCCAGGCACAAGAGCCCCAGGCGCGTTCGCTCAATGAACTCCTGCGGCTGGTCGAACAGGGCCGCGCGAGGGATTCCGAGCAGCTGCGTCAGCGGGAACGCGAGTTCGAGACCCAGAAAGCGGAGCAGGAGCGCCTGCTCCGTGAAGCCCGCCAGCGCCAGCGCTCGATGGAACAGACCAGCGAACAGCTGGAAGCCAAGTTCGCGGTGAATGAGCGCGAAATCGGTACGCTCAACCAGCAGCTCAACGACAGCCTCGGCGAATTGCGCGAGCTGTTCGGCGTGGTTCAGCTGGTGGCCGGCGACGCTGCCAGCCAGTTCGAAACCTCGCTGACGAGCATCCAGCTCGAGGGCCGGCGGGAATTCCTGCTGGGCCTCGCCGAGCGGATGGGCCAGACGGCCCGCATCGCCAGCGTGGAAGAGCTGGAGCGCTTGTGGTTCGAATTGCAGCGCGAGGCGACCGAGCTCGGCAAGGTCGTGCGCATGCCGCTGGAGGTCGTCGGCGTCGACGGCAACCGCAGCACCCGCGATGTCGTCCGGGTGGGCGCATTCAATATCGTCTCTGACGGCAAGTACCTCTCCTATGAGCCGGCAACCGGCACGGTCGCGGAGCTGGTGCGCCAGCCCGACCAGCGCCGTTTCATTTCAAGCACTTCCGACATCGTCAACGCCCGGGACGGCTTCGTGGCCTTCGGCGTGGACGTGACCCGCGGCCAGATCCTCGCGCTGCTGATCCAGCAGCCGAACATGCGGGAACGCATCGCGCAGGGCGCCGAGATCGGTTACCTGATCATCGCGCTCGGCATCCTGGGCCTGCTGCTGGCGGGCGAGCGCCTGGTCACGCTCAGCATCCTCAGCGGCAAGGTAACTTCGCAGCTCAAGAACCCGGAGCCGAGAACGGACAACCCGCTCGGACGGGTGCTGAAGGTCTACAGCGACAACAAGCAGGTCGACGTGGAGACCCTCGAGCTGAAGCTCAGCGAGGCGATCATGAAGGAAACGCCGAAGCTGCAACGCTTCCTGCTGTTCCTCAAGATCATTTCAGTCGTGGCGCCGTTGATGGGGCTGCTCGGCACGGTCACCGGCATGATCCAGACCTTCCAGGCGATCACCCTGTTCGGCACCGGTGATCCGACGCTCATGGCGGGCGGCATTTCGCAGGCGCTGGTCACGACGGTGCTCGGCCTGACGGTCGCCATCCCGATGGTGCTGCTGCACACGATCGTCAGCGGGCGCAGCCGGCGGATCATCAACGTCCTGCAGGAGCAGAGCGCCGGGATCGTCGCCCAGCATTCTGAGTCCGAGAACGCCATGCTGGCCGGGACGGCACGCACCAGTTAACCCATGCAGTACGCAATCGACATCTACGAGGCGATCCGCGACTTCCTGGAACTGGGTGGTGACGTCCTGGTCGTAATTGCGTGGACGGTCTTTTTCATGTGGGTGCTGATCGTGGAACGCTTCCTGTTCTTCCGCACCAAGATGGACAAGCTCGCCCAGCAGGCGGTGGACGCCTGGGAGGCCCGTCCCGAGCGCCGTTCCTGGGAGGCCTTCCGGATCCGCGAGCTGCTGATCTCGGACCTCAGGATGGCCGCGAACTCCGGGCTGCCGATGATCAAGACGCTGGTGGCCCTGTGTCCGCTGCTGGGGCTGCTCGGCACCGTCACGGGGATGATCGAGGTCTTCGACGTGATGGCAGTCACAGGCACCGGCAATGCCCGGGCCATGGCGTCCGGCGTTTCCAAGGCCACGGTGCCCACGATGGCGGGCATGGTGGGAGCACTATCCGGGGTGCTGTTCGCATCGATCCTGACGAGTTGGGCGAATCGCAGGGTCCACCTCGTAGAGGACCGCCTGGTCACAGATCACTGAGGCAATAAACATGCGTTCGATGTTTGAATCCACAGCCGGCGAAGAAGAGGAAAGCGAGATCAATATCACGCCCATGCTGGACGTGGTGTTCATCATGCTCATTTTCTTCATCGTCACCGCCTCGTTCGTCAAGGAGGCCGGCATCGACGTGAATCGGCCGGACGCCGAGACGGCCGTGCGCCAGGAACGCGCCAACATCCTGATTGCGATCTCGGAAAACAACGAGATCTGGATCGACCAGCGCATGGTGGATCCGCGCGCCCTGCGGGCCAATATCGAGCGCCTTCGTGCCGAGAACCCGG
>Ga0209498_1000256_pt1 | contig 32237 bp, 21 predicted proteins | sample WalLakDeSediment_FD_184131 | JGI IMG/M metagenome (GOLD analysis project Ga0209498, IMG submission 184131) | Lake sediment microbial communities from Walker lake, Nevada to study Microbial Dark Matter (Phase II) - Walker Lake 11/02/13 Deep... | ecosystem: Environmental > Aquatic > Freshwater >...
CGCTGGCTCTGGCGCTATGGCGATGCCATGGTGATCGACGGCCTGCTGGTCAACGGGACCGCCCGCTCGGTCGGCTGGATCGCGGCGCGGGTGCGCGGCATCCAGACCGGTTTCCTCTACCACTACGCCTTCGTGATGATCATCGGCCTGCTGGTCCTGATCTTCGCCTTCGTGATCTGAATGCCTGCCGCCATGTTGACAACACGATATTCTCCCAGCCTCGCCGAGCGGTCGGGGTCCGGTCACGGTCCACGCGCCGGGTTGGCCCACGCGATGTCCGGAGCCGCCGTGGAGTCGCCGTGCCGTTGCTGCGTCCCGGCTCCATCAAGGAACGACCATGTTTACTGACTGGCCCATCCTGAGTCTGCTGATCTGGCTGCCGATCCTGGGCGGCTTCCTGACGCTCGCGGCCGGTCGCGAGGCGCCGGCGGTCGCGCTGCGTCTGGGGCTGGCCGTCGCCCTGGCCACCTTCGTGGCCAGCCTGCTGCTGTGGTTCACCTTCGAGCGCGGCACCGCCGAGATGCAGTTCCAGGAGTTCACGCCCTGGGTTGCCGCCTTCAATGTCCACTACCACCTGGGGGTGGACGGCATCTCCATGCCGCTGATCCTGCTGACCACACTGACCACCGTGCTGGTGGTGATCGCCGCGTGGGGCTCGGTCAAGGAGCAGGTCGGCTACTACGTGGCCGCCTTCCTGGTGATGCAGGGGCTGATGATCGGCATGTTCTCGGCCCTGGACGCGGTGCTGTTCTACGTATTCTTCGAGGCCATGCTGATCCCGATGTTCCTGGTGATTGGGATCTGGGGCGGGCCGCGGCGTGTCTACGCGACGATCAAGTTCTTCCTGTATACCTTCCTGGGGTCGGTGTTCATGTTGATCGCGCTGATCTACATGTACCTGCAGTCCGGCAGTTTCGCGATCCTGGACTTCCATCACCTGCCGCTGCCGATGACGGCCCAGATCCTGATCTTCCTGGCCTTCTTCGCGGCCTTCGCGGTCAAGATCCCGATGTTCCCGGTGCACACCTGGCTTCCGGACGCGCACGTGGAGGCGCCGACCGGCGGCTCGGTGATCCTGGCGGCGATCATGCTCAAGATCGGCGGTTACGGCTTCCTGCGTTTCAGTCTGCCGATTACCCCGGACGCGGCCGCGGTGCTGGACGTACTGGTGATCACCCTGTCGTTGATTGCCGTGGTCTACATCGGGCTGGTGGCGCTGGTGCAGAGCGACATGAAGAAGCTGATCGCCTATTCCTCGATCGCGCACATGGGCTTCGTCACCCTCGGCTTCTTCATCGCCTTCATGATCTTCCGCAACACCGGCGACTGGTCGGGTGCCTCGATGGGTATCGCCGGCGGCATGGTCCAGATGATCTCGCATGGCTTCATCTCCGCCGCGATGTTCTTCGCGGTGGGGGTGCTGTACGACCGGCTGCACAGCCGTAACATCGCGGACTACGGCGGGGTGGCGAACACCATGCCTTGGTTCGCGGCCTTCTTCGTGCTGTTCGCGATGGCCAATACGGGGCTCCCGGGTACCTCCGGGTTCGTTGGGGAGTTCATGGTGATCCTGGCCGCCTTCCGTGCCGATTTCTGGCTGGCCTTCCTGGCCGCCACCACGCTGATCCTGGCGGCGGCGTACACCCTGTGGCTGGTGAAGCGGGTGATCTTCGGCGAGATCGGCAACGACAACGTCGCCAAGCTGAAGGATCTGGACCGCCGTGAGTTTTTCATCATGGGCGTCCTGGCCTTCTTCGTATTGCTGCTCGGCGTCTGGCCGGCTCCGCTGCTCGACGTGATGAATGCCACCATCGACCACCTCGTGGCCCACATCGCCCAGTCGAAGCTGCCTGCGCTCTGATACAGGACCTGACATGAATTTCGAGATTCCAGCCTTCCTGCCCGCGGTGCCCGAGATGTTCGTGCTGGGCATGGCCTGCCTGATCCTGGTGCTGGACGCCTTCCTGCCGGACTCCCGCCGCGACATCACCTACGGCCTGGTCCAGGCGACCCTGCTCGGTGCTGCCGGCCTGACCCTCTGGCTGGCGGGCCCCGAGACCCAGATCACCTTCCACGGCACCTTCGTGGCCGATCCGATGAGCGACGTGCTGAAGCTGGCGACGTACGTGGTCACCTTCTTCGTGTTCCTGTATTCGCGGCCCTACCTGATGGAGCGCGACATCTACAAGGGCGAGTTCTACGTGCTCGGGCTGTTCGGCGTGCTGGGAATGATGGTGATGATCTCGGCGCACAATTTCCTGACCCTGTACCTGGGGCTTGAGTTGCTGGCCCTGGTCTCCTACGCGCTGGTGGCCTTCTGGCGCGACTCGCCCCGGGCCTCTGAGGCCGCGATGAAGTACTTCGTGCTGGGTGCACTGGCCTCGGGCCTGCTGCTGTACGGGCTGTCGATGATCTACGGCATGACCGGCAGCCTGGACATTGCGACCGTGGCCGCGGCCCTGACCGCTGCCGACGAGGGCATGGATGTGCCGCTCGTGTTCGGGCTGGTGTTCGTGGTGGTGGCCGTGGCCTTCAAGCTCGGAGCGGTCCCGTTCCACATGTGGGTACCGGACGTCTACGACGGCGCGCCCACGGCGGTCACGCTGTTCATCGCGACGGCACCCAAGATCGCCGGTTTCGCGCTGCTGATGCGGCTGCTGGTCGAGGGTCTGGGGCCGCTGCACGGTGATTGGCAGGGCATGCTGGTGGTGCTCGCGGTGCTGTCGCTGACGGTGGGTAACGTGATCGCGATCGCCCAGACCAGCCTGAAGCGCATGCTTGCGTATTCGACCATCGCCCACGTCGGGTTCCTGTTCATGGGCATTCTGGCCGGCACGGACACCGGTTACGCCTCGGCGATGTTCTACATCATCGTCTATGCCCTGACCGCGGCCGGCGGCTTCGGCATGATCATCCTGCTTTCGGGGCGCGGCTTCGAGGCCGACCAGCTGGATGACTTCAAGGGTCTGGCGCGACGCAATCCCTGGTTCGCCTTCCTGATGATGCTGCTCCTGTTCTCCATGGCCGGGGTGCCGCCCACCGTCGGTTTCTTCGCCAAGCTGGCGGTGATCCAGGCGGCGATCGGCGCCGGGTATGTCTGGCTCGGCGTGTACGCGGTGATCTTCTCGATCATCGGCGCCTTCTACTACCTGCGCGTGGTGAAGCTGATGTTCTTCGATGAGCCGGTCGTGGAACGCGAGGCCGCGGATCGTGGCGGGGTCTTCGCAACGGCGATCAGCATCAATGGCCTGGCTGTGCTGGCACTGGGCATCTTCCCCGGTCTGCTGCTGACGCTGACTCACTACGCCATTGCCGGTTGACTCAGGGCTTCCAGCGGGCGTGTAGTCCCTGGGTGGGCCCGCAGCCCCAGCGGGAAACTGGTGGTGAGTGACATGCCGATCGAAGAACTGAGGGGTAGCGGACAGCTGCCAAGCCCGAAAGGGGTGGCCTTCGCGGTCATGGAAGTATGCCGCAGGGACGACGCGACGATGGACGCAGTCGCCAACGTGGTCCAGACCGATCCCGCCCTGGCAGGGCGCCTGCTGCGGTTGGCCAATTCGGCTGCACGAGCGGGGCGGGCCGTGGCGTCCGTGCGGGAGGCCATCGTTCGCCTCGGGCTGGGTACGGTTCGGCAGGTCAGCCTGGGTTTTTCACTCGTGGATCAGTACCGGGACGGGCCCTGCGAGGCCTTCAATTACGAGGACTTCTGGTCGCGTTCCCTGCTGATGGCCCTTGCGGCTCGGGAGCTGGGAGAGCTCAGCCGCGCGGCGTCCCCGGATGACCTGTTCGCCTGCGGATTACTGGCGGGGATCGGCTCTCTGGCATTGGCCACGGTCTACCCGGTGGAGTACAGCGAGGTGCTGCGCCGGGCCCATCGGGAAGGCGGCTCGCTGGTCGCCCTGGAGCGCCAGCTCCTTCAGATCGACCACAATGAGTGCACCGCTGAGTTGATGCGCGACTATGGCATCCCCAAGGCGCTCGCGGAGCCCGTCTACTACCACGAAAGGCCCGAGTCATCGGGTTTCGTGGAGGGTTCACGGCCACACCGGATCGTGCATCTGTTTTTCCTCGCCAGCCGGATCGCGCATCTCGGCCTGGCGTCGGACAGTGGTCGGGCCGAGAGCGTCAGCGAACTGATGCTGCTGGGCGGCAAGATTGGTCTCGATGCCGATGACCTGGGTGCACTCGTCGATCGGATCGTGCAGGAGTGGCACGAGTGGAGCGAGTTGTTGCAGGTACCGGTGCGCTTCATCCACCCGTTCGAAAAGCTTTCCAGGGCGGCGGCCTCGAAGCCGGGAGAATTCCCTGATCCTTCCTCGTTCCGCTTGCTGGTGATGGAGGATGACGCCTCCACGCGGTTACTGCTGAACGGGATGTTGTCCCGCATGGGCCACACCGTGTACTCGGCTGCCAACGGCGAGGAGGCCCTGGGGCTGGCCCTCGAGGTGCAGCCGCAGGTGGTCTTGATCGACGGCATGATGCCGGACGATGAAGGCCTCGACTTCTGTCGGGCCTTGCGGGCCACCGATTGGGGCAAGGCCATTTTTCTGATCCTGTTGACCGGCGTCGAGACGGACGGGAGGCTGGCCGAGGCCTTCGCGTCCGGCTTCGACGATTATCTGACCAAGCCGGTCAGTGTGTATGCCCTGCGCGCCCGGGTTCGGGCGGCGTCGCACCACGTGATGCTGATGGAGGCCTGGGAGCAGGATCGGGCCCAGCTCAAGCAGTTCGCGGCAGAGCTGGCGATCACCAACCGCAAGCTCGAGCATGCGGCCCTTACGGATGTGCTTACCGGCTTACCCAACCGACGTGCCGGCATGGACGCCCTGTGCCAGGCGTGGAGTGCCTCCGAGCGGGGCCGATTGCCGCTGACTGTGTTGCTGGTCGATGTCGACCGGTTCAAGGGCATCAACGACAACCATGGCCACGCGGTGGGTGACCGGGTGCTGGTCGAATTGGCCACCGCCCTCAGGGCGTCTGCGCGTACGGACGACCATGTCTGCCGGATGGGCGGCGAGGAGTTTCTGGTGGTGTGCAGAAACGCGGATGCGCGCTCTGCCCTGGTTGCCGCCGAAAGACTGCGGTTGGCGGTCCGTTCGCTGGAGGTCGAGGCCGGCGAAGCCAGGGTGCGCGTCACCATCAGCGTGGGAGTGGCCGGCAAGGAGGACGATGCGGGCGATATGGATGCCCTGGTGGCTTCGGCCGACAAGGCGCTCTATGCCGCGAAGAACGCGGGCCGTGACCGCATCTGTATCGCAGCCGCCGGGCAGATACGCTGCACCGAGCCGAAGGCCACCCCCTCTTGAGTAGGCGCAGCGGATCGCAATCGCCGAACGCGCAATTGCCACCGCGCTGCCGACATGAAGTCCTTGCGGGTCGGATATCTCTTTGGTATAGTCTCGCTCCTCTGATGCGGGGTGGAGCAGTCTGGCAGCTCGTCGGGCTCATAACCCGAAGGTCGCAGGTTCAAATCCTGCCCCCGCTACCAACTCAAGTACGATCGAACCCGCATCCCGCTCCGATGCGGGTTTTTTCTTTTGGGAGCAATGGGTTGCGATCGCGGTCGGCGCTCCGTCAAGCCCGACGTCGAGGCTCCCCGTCCTGTGCGGGATCTGGATGCCCGTACCGCGCGGCCGGTGGCCGTGGATGGCGCTAGCCTTCCGGGGAGGGGCTGTTCCGGGAACAGGCCGTCGGGCGCAATCCTTTACGCCGTCCGCGAGCTTGGGTATAGTGTGGCTCCCGTGTGAGAGGGCTTCGGTCGGCCACGCGGGGCCCTTGGTGGCAGGATCGCCTCGGCGGTGGTCCTCCTGAGGGGCTGATATGGAATCAGCTGGTAGTCGAATCTGGTCGAGATCCTCGGGTCTTGATCGGGAGGTCGCTGCCAAACGCCTGAAGGCCCCGATTGGGGCCTTTATTGTTAGGTTCGCGGTTCCTCCTTGTCCGGAGGCGCGGGCGCGAGAGCCTGCCGGGCGCCGATGCGGCCGTTGGCCGTGGTCTGGGGCGGGTGTCGCCCCTTTTTTGTTGCCGCCCGAAGCCGTCGACGGCGGTTGGTCGTTGCCGGGCTGTGGAGTGGGATGTCGTTGGATAAGTCGGAACAGATTTCGGAACTGCTCGCACCGGCCGTGGGGGCCTTGGGCTTTGAGTTGTGGGGTGTGGAACACCATTCGGGTTTGACCCCGGTTCTGCTGCGCATCTATATCGACCATCCTGACGGGATTACCGTGGACGATTGCAGCGCGGTCAGCGACCAGGTGAGCGCCGTGCTCGATGTCGAGGAGCCCATTCGGGGCGAATATACCCTGGAGGTCTCCAGCCCGGGCATCGAGCGTCCGCTGTTCACGCCGGAGCAATACCGCCAGTACGCCGGCAGCGAGGTGAAGGTGCGCCTGTCCTGGCCTGAACATGGCCGTCGCAACTTCCGGGGGCGCCTGCTTTCGGTCTCCGAGGGCGGGATCGAGGTGGAGGTCGACGGGACTGCTTACGCATTGCCGTTTGGCGCCATCGCGAGAACCCGACTGCTGGAGCCGACCGAACCCGGTCGTTGATCAATCATCGGTGGCAGCCCGCCGAAGTAGTGGAGAGGCATTGAATGAACAAGGAGATCCTGCTGGTCGTCGACGCCGTTTCGAACGAAAAGGGTGTGGACAAGGGCGTCATCTTCGAGGCGCTGGAATCGGCGCTGGCCATGGCGACGCGCAAGCGTCACGGCGGCAAGATGGACGTTCGGGTGAAGATCGACCGGAATTCCGGTGATTACGAGGCCTTCCGTCGCTGGGTGGTGCTGGACGATGACGATCCCGAGTTCGAGTCGCCGGACCACCAGATCCTGCTCTCCTACGCACGTCAGAAGCATCCCGAGATCGAGGTCGGCGAGGTGATCGAGGAGCCGGTGCCGGCGGTGGACTTCGGTCGCATCGCCGCCCAGACGGCGAAGCAGGTGATCGTGCAGAAGGTGCGTGAGGCGGAGCGCGCGAAGGTCATCGAGGAATACCAGGCCCGCGTCGGTGGGCTGGTCATGGGAATCGTGAAGCGCACCGATCGCAATGGTGTCTACCTGGACCTGGGCGCCAACGCCGAGGCCCTGATTCCGCGTGAGCACATGATCTCCCGTGAATCCGTGCGCAATAACGATCGGCTGCGAGGCTACCTGCGCGAGATCCGGCCGGAGGCGCGTGGTCCGCAACTGTTCGTCAGCCGCACGGCGCCCGAATTCCTGATCGAATTGTTCAAGCTGGAAGTTCCCGAGGTGGGGCAGAACATCATCGAGATCATGGGGGCGGCACGCGATCCCGGCATGCGCGCGAAGATTGCCGTGCGCTCCAACGATCCGAGGCTGGATCCCGTGGGCGCCTGCGTCGGGATGCGTGGGTCGCGCGTGCAGTCGGTCTCCAACGAGTTGGCCGGCGAGCGCATCGACATCATCGTCTGGAACGAGAATCCGGCCCAGTTCGTGATCAACGCGATGTCCCCGGCCGAGGTGCTTTCGATCGTGGTTGACGAAGAGAAGCAGAGCATGGATATCGCGGTGGCCGAGGACAAGCTTTCCCTGGCGATCGGACGCGGGGGACAGAACATCCGGCTCGCTTCCCAGCTCACGGGCTGGGAGCTGAACGTGATGACCGAGGCGCAGGCCGCGGAAAAGAGCGACGCCGAGGCCCAGCAGGTCCAGCAGCAGTTCATGGACTCGCTGGATGTGGACGAGGAGGTCGCAGCAATCCTGGTGCAGGAGGGGTTCACTACTCTCGACGAGGTGGCCTATGTCGACGAAGAGGAACTCCTGGCCATCGAGGAGTTCGATGCCGACATGGTCGAGGAACTTCGCTCGCGTGCGAGCGACGCGCTGCTGACCCGGGCGATCGCCGCCGAGGAACAACTCGAGGGGGCGCAGCCCACCGATGACCTGGTGAGCATGGACGGCATGAGCCAGGCCCTGGCCAACAGGCTGGCGGCCCACGGCATCTGCAGCATGGAGGATCTGGCCGAACAGGCGGTGGACGACGTGGTGGAGGTGACCGGAATCGATCCGGAGCAGGCTGCGGAACTGATCATGACGGCCCGGGCACCCTGGTTCGCAGCGGACGCCTGAATGCGGCGCAGTGGCCGTGGCCATGCCGCGGTAGGCAAGCGGTTAGAATTGGACAGGAGGTAGGCGCAATGTCGCAGATGACAGTACAGCAATTCGCGGAATCGGTGGGTACGCCGGTGGACCGTCTCATTGGTCAGCTGAAGGAGGCGGGCGTTGAGGTGGACGGGCCGGCTGCCGAGGTGACCGATGCGCAGAAGCTGCGCCTGCTCGATCACCTCCGGCAGGCGCATGGCGCCGGTGAAAGGAGCGAGGCTGGCCGCATGACGCTGAAGCGTCGAGCCACCACGCAGACCCTGAAGGTCAATGCGGGTCAGGGCCGAACCAAGACCGTCAACGTGGAGGTGCGCAAGCGCCGCCAGGTCGTCAGTAAGGCCCCCGAGCCAGAGGCGGTTCCGGAACCCGTGACCGCGCGCGCCGAACCGTTGCCCGAGGTCCCGCCGATGCCGGCACCGGAGATTCCGGCTCCGGCACCGGAAGCGCCCGCCGTTGAGATGGCGCCCGAGCCTGTGGTAGAGCCCACTGCAGCACCCGAGCCGGCCCCGGAACCCGAGCCGATCGTCGCAGAAGCCCCCGCGGCGCCCTCCGAAGAGCCCCCGGCCAAGGCAGCGCCGAAGGCGAAGGGCAAACCCCTCAGTCGCACCGAACAACTGGCGCGTCAGGGCGAGGTCGAGCGTGAGGCGATGCGCCGCGCGGTGGAGTTGCGTCAGCAGGAGCAGGAGGAGCGCAAGCAACGCCAGGAACTCAAGCAGCGCGAGGAGGCCGACGCGGTCTTGGCCAAGACCGAGGAAAAGGCGCGCCTGGAGCGCAAGGAAGAGGCCCAGCGGCTTCTGGCCGAGAAGGAGACCAAGGCGCGCGTGGATGCACCTGCCAAGGCCGCCGAGCCTGCCCGCAAGAAGGGCCGCCGTGGGGTCCGCGAGGGAGAGGGTGGGCGCAAGGAACTGCACGTGGCGGGCGAGCGCCGCGGCCGGCGCGAGAAGGGCAAGAGCCGGGTCGCGCAGACCGCCGCCGCGGCCGCAGTGGCCAGCAAGCATGGCTTCGAGCGCCCGACTGCACCAGTGGTGCGCGACGTTGAGATCCCCGAGACCATCACGGTTGGTGAGCTGGCTCAGGCGATGGCCATCAAGGCACCGCAGCTGATCAAGGCGCTGATGGGCATGGGCGTGATGGCGACCATCAACCAGACCATCGATCAGGATACGGCCATGCTGGTCGTCGAGGAAATGGGTCACAAGCCCGTTGCGGCCCAGGCCCGCAGCATCGAGGACGAGATCACCATCGATATCCACCAGACCGGCGAGGCCAAGCCGCGCCCCCCGGTAGTGACGGTGATGGGCCACGTCGATCATGGCAAGACTTCGCTGCTCGACTTCATTCGCAAGACCAAGGTGGCTTCCGGGGAGGCCGGTGGCATCACCCAGCACATCGGTGCCTACCATGTGCCCAACTCCAAGGATGGGATCACCTTCCTGGATACCCCCGGTCACGCCGCCTTCACGGCCATGCGCGCACGTGGTGCGAAGGCCACCGATATCGTGATCCTGGTAGTGGCCGCCGATGACGGCGTGATGCCCCAGACCATCGAGGCGGTGGAGCATGCCAAGGCCGGCGGCGTCCCGCTGGTCGTTGCGGTCAACAAGATCGACAAGCCGGCTGCCGACCCGGAGCGGGTGATGAACGAGCTCGCCCAGCGCGGGGTGATGCCCGAGTCCTGGGGCGGCGACACGCAGTTCGTTCCCGTGTCCGCGCTGACCGGCCAGGGCATCGATGCACTGCTGGAGGCCGTCGGCCTGCAGGCCGAAGTGATGGAACTCAAGGCCCCGGATCAGGGCGCTGCGCGCGGTGTGGTCATCGAGTCCCGCCTGGACAAGGGTCGGGGGCCGGTGGCGACGGTGCTGGTGCAGGCCGGACGTCTGAAGCATGGCGACATCATGCTGAGCGGTCAGGAGTACGGTCGGGTGCGGGCGATGTTCGATGATACTGGTGCCGCGGTGAAGTTCGTGGGTCCATCGATGCCGGTGGAGGTCCTTGGTCTCTCCGGCGTGCCCAATGCCGGCGACGAGGTCCTCGTGGTTGCGGACGAGAAGACCGCGCGCGACGTGGCGGCCCATCGCGAGACCCGTCAGCGCGAGCACAAGCTCGCCGCGCAGCAGGCCTCCAAGCTCGAGAACATCTTCAACCAGATGCAGGACGGACAGATTGCTACGGTCAACATACTGTTGAAGACCGACGTGCAGGGCTCCGCGGAGGCGCTGCGCGATGCGCTGATCAAGCTCTCCACCGACGAAGTGCGGGTGAAGGTCGTGTCCACCGGCGTGGGCGGGATCTCGGAATCGGACATCAACCTGGCCATGGCCAGCCAGGCGATCATCATTGCCTTCAACGTCCGAGCCGATGCCGGCGCCCGGCGTCTTGCCGCGGATAACGAGATCGACCTGCGCTATTACTCGGTCATCTACGAGGCGATCGAGGACGTGAAGCAGGCGCTCACCGGACTGCTGTCTCCGGAGATGCGCGAGGAGATCGTTGGTCTCGCCCAGGTGCGCGATGTCTTCAAGGCCTCCGGCTTTGGTGCCGTTGCGGGCTGCCTGGTGGTCGAGGGCACCGTCAAGCGCGGGAATCCGATCCGCGTGCTGCGTGACAACGTGGTCATCTACGAGGGCGAACTGGAAAGCCTGAGGCGCTTCAAGGACGACGTCAACGAGGTCAAGACCGGTACCGAGTGTGGTATCGCGGTCAAGAACTACAACGACGTGCGCCCCGGCGACCAGATCGAGGTCTACCAGCGGGTCGAAGTGGCCCGGACGCTCTAATGACCGCGAGACGGGATTACCAGCGCAGCGACCGGGTCGGCGACCAGATGCAGCGGGAACTGGCCGACCTGATCCGGCTCGAGGTCAAGGATCCGCGCGTCGGGATGGTGACTCTGTCCGGCGTCGAGGTGACCCGCGATCTCGCCCATGCCAAGGTCTTCTTCACCCAGTTGGGCGGGGAAGAAAAGGGGATGGAGGCGGAACAGGGTCTGAACCATGCGGCGGGCTACCTGCGCCGGGTCCTGGGTACCCGGCTGCGCCTGCGCAGCGTACCGACCCTGCGGTTCATCTATGACGATACCCCTGAGCGGGGGGCACGGATCTCGGCCCTGATCGATTCCGCCATCGCCGAGGATGAGGCCAGGCACCCCGACACGGCCGCGCCGGGGGAGTCTGGCGACGAAGCCGACGCCGAGCCAAGGAACTGAAGCCCTCCGAACGCCGCGGTCCGAAGCCTCGAACGCGGTCTACCGCCATGCCGATCAAGCGCCGCGACGTCGACGGTATCATCCTGCTCGACAAGCCGCTGGGGCTGAGCTCGAATCAGGCCCTGGGGCGGGTCAAGTACCTGCTTGCGGCGCGCAAGGCGGGACATACCGGGAGCCTGGATCCATTGGCCACGGGGCTCCTTCCGCTTTGCTTCGGGCAGGCCACGAAGGTCTCCGGCTGGCTGCTCGAAGCGGACAAGCACTACCGGGCCGTGGCCCGGCTCGGGGTGGAAACCGCGACCGGTGACCTGGAGGGCGAGGTGCTGCAGGAATTGCCGGTGCCCGAGCTGTCGGATGCGGATATCGAGACAGCCTGCTCGGGGCTGCGTGGGCGGATTCAGCAGGTTCCGCCGATGTACTCGGCCCTGAAACACGAAGGTCAGCGCCTCTACGACCTGGCGCGCAGGGGGATCGAGGTCGAGCGCGCCGCGCGCGAGGTGACCATTCATTCCCTGTTGGTCGAGCGGGTGGCTCCGGACCGCCTGCGACTCGAGGTGCACTGCAGCAAGGGCACCTACATCCGGACCCTGGTGCAGGACCTCGGTCGGGCCCTCGGTTGCGGAGCGACGGTGGCGGAGTTGCGCCGCACTGGTCACGGCGCCTTCGACGCGGCGGACATGGTCAGTATGGCGACGCTGGAGGCGGCCGCTGCCGAGGGCGGCCCACAGGCCATCGAACCATGGCTCCTGCCCGCGGACCGCGCACTGGCCGATCGCCCGGAGGTACGGCTGGACGCGGCCAGCAGCCGCTTCCTGCGGCAGGGGCAGCCGGTGTTCGTCCCGGGGGTCAGGGAAATGGGGCCATTGCGGCTCTACGGTGCTGTTGGCGAGTTCCTGGGGATCGGTGAACTGCAGGATGACGGCCGCGTGGCGCCGCGACGACTGTTCGTGTCGGCCAATTCCTGTTAATTCATGGCGTTTGCGTGCTACTATTTCGCGCCTTCGCCAACGCCCATGCTGCGAAGGCTTGCGCTCGCGCCACACGGCCCTGCGTCCCACCCGGAATCAGTGGGCGGTCCGGACTGTGGAAGAGGTGTCGGTGAGGGGGGCGAAGGCTACGCCAGCAGGGCCATACAACCAGGGTTTACGTCTCAGGAGTCAAGCACGACATGTCATTCGATACCGAAACCAAGACGGCCATCGTCGAGGAATATCGCCGCGATCCAACCGATACCGGCTCGCCGGAGGTCCAGGTTGCCCTGCTGACCGCGCGGATCAAGTACCTGATGGGGCACTTCGAGGCCCACAAGAAGGACCACCACTCGCGTCGCGGGCTCCTGAAGATGGTCAACCAGCGGCGCAAGCTGCTGACCTACCTGAAGGGCAGGGATCAGGAACGTTACCAGGCGCTCGTGCAGAGCCTCGGTCTGCGCCGTTAAGTTCACCAAGAAGCGGGAAGCCAAAGCGTGTCATACAAGAAGACGTTTCAGTACGGAAATCACACGGTCACCCTCGAAACCGGCGGCATCGCCCGCCAGGCGAGCGGAGCCGTCCTGGTCAACGTGGCGGATACCGTGGTGCTGGTCACCGTGGTGGCACGCAAGGACGCCGATCCTGGCCGCGACTTCTTCCCGATGACGGTGAATTACCAGGAGCGGACCTACGCTGCGGGCAAGATTCCCGGCGGCTTCTTCAAGCGTGAGGGGCGCCCCAACGAAAAGGAAACCCTGACCTGTCGCCTGATCGACCGGCCGCTGCGTCCGCTGTTTCCCGAGGGCTTCAAGCACGAGACCCAGATCGTTGCCACGGTCATGTCGATCAATCCCGAGGTGGATCCTGACATTCCCGCCCTGATCGGGGCATCGGCCGCGGTGGCGATCTCCGGCGTTCCCTTCGCCGGTCCCATCGGCGCCGCGCGGGTTGGCTACCGCAACGGCGAATACCTGCTGAACCCGACCGCCAGCGAACTGGCGGAATCCGACCTCGACCTGGTGGTCGCGGGGACCGAGAAGGCCGTGATCATGGTCGAATCCGAGGCCAGCGAGCTCTCGGAAGAAGTGATGCTGGGCGCGGTCATGTTCGGGCACGAGCAAATGCAGGCCGCCATCAAGGCGATCCGGGAGATGGCCGCCGACGCGGGCAAGCCGGCCTGGGACTGGACGCCTCCCGCTGACGACAACAACCTGGAGGAAAGGATCGCCGGGGTTTCCCGTGAACTCCTGATCGAGGCCTACCAGATCCCCGAGAAGCAGGCGCGCACCGATCGCCTCGACAGCCTGCGCGCCAGCGTGGTCGAGCAGTTGGCCACGGGCGCCGAGGGCGCACCCTCCGCCGATGCGGTGAAGACGGCCTTCCACGACCTCGAATACCGCATCGTTCGCGACCGGATCCTGGATGGCAACCCGCGTATCGATGGCCGCGACAACCGCACCGTGCGCCCGATCACCGTGCGTACCGGCGTGCTGCCGCGCGCCCATGGCTCGGCCCTGTTCACCCGGGGCGAAACCCAGGCACTGGTCGTGGCGACGCTGGGCACCGATCGCGATGCGCAGGTCATCGACGCGATCGAGGGCGAGCGCCGCGAGCGTTTCATGCTGCACTACAACTTCCCGCCCTACTGCACCGGCGAGACCGGCATGGTGGGTACACCCAAGCGCCGGGAGATCGGTCATGGCCGGCTGGCCAAGCGTGGCGTGCAGGCGGTGATGCCGAAGGCAGACGGTTTTCCCTATGTCGTCCGCGTGGTCTCCGAGATCACCGAATCGAATGGCTCCAGTTCCATGGCCTCGGTGTGCGGAAGCAGCCTGGCGCTGATGGATGCCGGGGTCCCGCTGAAGGCCCCCGTGGCCGGTATCGCCATGGGCCTGATCAAGGAGGGCGAACGCTTCGCCGTGCTTTCCGACATCCTGGGCGACGAGGACCACCTCGGCGACATGGACTTCAAGGTGGCCGGTACCACCGGCGGCGTCACCGCGCTGCAGATGGACATCAAGATCCAGGGCATCACCCGCGAGATCATGGAACGGGCGCTGGAACAGGCGCGCGTTGGGCGGCTGCACATCCTGGAGAGGATGGGTGAGGAGATCAGCTCGCACCGCACCGAGATGTCCAGCTATGCCCCGCGCTTCATCACCATGCGCATCAACCCGGAAAAGATCCGGGATGTGATCGGCAAGGGCGGAGCGACCATCCGCGCGCTGACCGAGGAAACCGGGACATCGATCGACATCACCGATGACGGCAGCGTGAAGATCGCCTCCACCGACCAGGCCGCCGGTGAGGAGGCCAAGCGTCGGATCGAGGAAATCACCGCTGACGTCGAGGTGGGCCGGATCTACAGCGGTCGCGTGGTGAAGATCATGGATTTCGGCGCCTTCGTTGCCATCCTTCCCGGGCGCGACGGTCTCGTGCACATCTCCCAGATCTCGAACGATCGCGTGGAGAACGTGAGCGACTTCCTGACCGAGGGCGATACCGTGACGGTCAAGGTCCTCGAGGTCGACAAGCAGGGGCGCATCCGGCTCAGCATGAAGGCCATCGAAGCCGCCTGATGCGCCTGGTCGAGCCGTCTGCACGGGACTGCAGGGGTTCAGGCGTGACGGCACTTCGCTAAGGGGCACCCGGTCGTGGATCTGGTCAGCATACGCAAGAGCTATCGTCGCTACGCGAGGCACTACGACGTCATCTTCGGACGCGTCTTTGCTCGCGGGCGCCGCCTTGCCCTGCAGACGCTGGCGCCCGTCTCGGGCAAGCGTGTGCTGGAGGTGGGGGTCGGTACCGGCATCTCGCTGCCGTTCTACTGTCCGGATGCGGAGGTGGTCGGTATCGATGTCTCCCGGGAGATGCTGGAGGTCGCGCGCCAGCGCCTGGTCGATGGCATGTGTCCCGCGGTAACCGGCCTGGTGGAGATGAACGCGGAACACCTGGCCTTTTCCGACGACAGCTTCGACGCGGTGGTCGCGATGTACGTGGCCTCGGTGGTGCCGAATCCGGATCGGCTGTTCGCCGAGATGTGGCGTGTCTGCCGGCCCGGTGGGCAGATCCTCGTGGTGAACCATTTTGCCTCGCGGCAGTGGATCCTGCGCAGCTTCGAACGCAGTCTGCGGCCCCTTTCCCGCGCGGTCGGATTCCGTCCGGACATGGAACTGTCCGATTTCGTCGCGGTGGCCGGCCAGCAGCCCGTGGCCGTCGAACCGGCCAGCCTGTTCGGCTACTGGAAGCAGATCCAGTTCACCAAACCCGCCTGAGGGTCACACCCGGCGCGTAGGGTGGGAAAGGCTGAAGGCCGTCGTCCGCAATGGAGGGCGGATACACCCCGGGCACAAGCCAATGGGTGCGGCGCCGGTGGGTGCGGCGCCGGTGGGCGCATGACGCTGCATTCTTCCGCCCCTGCACGTGGCCTTGATGGTTGCGCGGCCGTCGCGAGCGGGTCGTCTGCTGCACCGTTGCCGTGCATCGTCTGAAGGCCGGGGCAGACATCGGCTCCGGTTTGGTGCAGGTCTGCCCAATCGTTATCGGATATGCCCGTCCGGTCAGCGGCAGGGGATCGGGCAGGGTTCTTGCTGGGCTCCGGGTGGGTTAGAGTAGCGGGCATTCCGCTTCCCTTCGCGCGAGGATGGCCCGGATGTCCATTGACTGGAAATCGTACGACCCCTCTCCCTTTTACGACGAACTGATTCAGTCTCGTGGCAAGCCACGTCCCGTGGCCAGGAAACTCACGGACTACCTCAGTTCGCTGGACGACAAGGAACTGCAGACCCGCAAGCAGGCAGCCGATCACGCCATCCTGGAGATGGGCATCAGCTTCACCGTGTACAGCGAGGGAGAGAACATCGATCGCGCCTGGCCGTTCGACATCATCCCGCGCGTGATCCCCAAGCGCGAGTGGCAGACGGTGGAGAAGGGCCTGGTGCAGCGGCTGACTGCGCTGAACCTCTTCATCGACGACGTATACAACGACCAGAAGATCTTCCGCGACAAGATCCTCCCGAAGTACGTACTCAACAACTCGAAGAACTTCCGCGAGCAGTGCAAGGGGATCCACCCTCCGCACGGGGTCTGGGCGCACATCTGCGGATCTGACCTGGTACGGGACGGCGATGGCACCCTCTTCGTGCTGGAGGACAATCTCCGGGTGCCCTCCGGGGTCTCCTACATGCTGGAAAACCGCCAGGTCACGAAGCGCGTGTTCCCGGAGGTCTTCGAGAATTCCAGCATTCTCCCCGTGGACGAGTATCCGACCCAGCTCTTCGACATGCTCGCGTCGATCTCGCCACGGCCCCAGGACTTTCCCGAGGTCGTGGTGCTGACGCCCGGGATCTTCAACTCGGCTTATTTCGAGCACTCCTTCCTGGCCCAGCGCATGGGCGCCGAACTGGTGGAGGGTGCCGACCTGGTCGTGGGCGACGACGACTGCGTCTACATGCGCACCATCCAGGGCCTGGAGCGGGTGGACGTGATCTACCGTCGCATCGACGATGAATTCATGGACCCCGAGGCCTTCAACCCTGACTCCATGCTGGGTGTGCCCGGCCTGATGCGCGCTTGGCGCAACGGCAAGGTCGGGATCGCGAATGCACCCGGGTCCGGCGTGGCCGATGACAAGGTGATCTACGCCTACGTGCCGGACATGATCAAGTACTACCTGGACCAGGATCCGATCATTCCGAATGTACCGACCTATCTCTGCGTGAACGAGAAGGATCGCGGTTACGTGCTGGAACACCTGGATGAACTGGTGGTCAAGCCCGCAAACGAATCGGGGGGCTACGGGATGCTGGTGGGTCCGCACGCGACCAAGAAGCAGCGTGCCGAGTTTGCACAGCTGATCAAGAAGGACCCGCGCAACTACATCGCCCAGCCGACACTGAGCCTGTCGGTGGCGCCGACCCTCTGTGAGGAAGGCCTCGAGCCGCGCCATCTGGACCTGCGGCCCTTCGTGTTGCAGGGCGTCCGTACCGATGTGACTGCCGGGGGACTCACCCGCGTCGCGATGCGCAAGGGTTCCCTGGTCGTGAACTCCTCACAGGGTGGCGGGAGCAAGGACACCTGGATCGTGGACGAGGAGGCCTGAGATGCTTTCGAGAGTGGCGGAAAGGTTGTACTGGCTGGCGCGGTACATCGAGCGTGCGGAGAACACCGCGCGCATGGTCATGTCCTTCAATCTCGTGTCGCTCGACATGCCCAAGACGGTGACGCTGTCCTGGAAGGGGCTGGTGGCGGTGACCGGCACGGACGACATTTTCGACGAGCACTACCAGCGCGACGACGAACGTAACTGTGTGAAGTTCCTGCTCGCGGATCACTACAATCCGAGCTCGGTCTTCAGTTCACTGAAGGCGGCGCGCGAGAACGTGCGCACCACCCGGGACCTGGTGCCCTCGGAGGCCTGGGAGATCGTCAACGAGCTCTATCTCTTCGCGCGCGACAACATGGACGCGGGGATCGGTAAGCGAGGCCGCTACCAGTTCCTGAGCGAGATCGTACAGCGCTGCCAGACGCTCACCGGCCTGCTGGCCGGATGCATGAGCCACGACCCCGCGTATGACTTCATCCGCCTAGGTCGCAACCTGGAGCGGGCCGACATGACCTCCCGCCAGATCGACGTCGGCGCCATCCGTTTCCTGAAAAAGGCCAGCGATGACCCGAGCCCCTACGACGGGCTGCTCTGGACCAGCATCCTGCGCTCCCAGAGCGGATTCCAGATGTACCGCCAGCACGTGAAGCGGCGCATCAATGGCACCGACGTGGTGCGCTTCCTGCTCCAGGACATCCCGTTCCCGCGCGCCGTCGCCCATGCCCTGCGCTATGTGCAGGAGGCCCTGGAACGCCTGCCGCGCAACGAGGTGCCATTGCGCCTGGTGATGCAGGCGCGCCGTCATGCATTGGGGGCCGACGTGGATCAGCTGATCTCCGAGGATCGGCTGCACGACTTCCTCGACAGCCTGCAGCAGGACATCGCCGAGATTCACGACGCGATCGTCGATACCTGGTTCAGCCTGGAAAAGGCCGCCTGATCCGCATGGTACCTGGCAACGGCCCGATGGCCGGAACGGACGCGGGTGCCAACCCGCTGAACTGTACCCCGGCAGCGGGCATTCGCGCCGGAAACGACGATGGACGGGAGAGCAGGGCATGGCGATACGCGTAGGACTGACGCACCACACCCGCTACGAGTTCGACCGCCTGGTGCGCGTGTCGCCGCACATGATCCGGCTGCGCCCGGCCGCACACAGCCGGACGCCGATCCTGGGCTATTCGCTGAACATCGCGCCCGAGCCCTTTTTCATCCACTGGCAGCAGGATCCGTTCGGCAACTGGCTGGCCCGGGTCACCTTCCCCGAGGCGGTGCGTTTCATCGAGGTGAATGTCGACCTGATTGCCGAGTTGACGGTCATCAATCCCTTCGATTTCTTTGTCGAAAGCTATGCTGAGCACTACCCTTTCGTCTACGACGGCATCCTTGCCAAGGAGCTGGTGCCCTACCTGGAGGTGTCCGAGGCCGGGCCTTTGCTGCGGGCCTGGCTGGACGAGGTGCCCGAATCCCACGAAAGCATCGTCGACTTCCTGGTCGAGCTGAACCGGCGCCTGAATCAGGATATCGCCTACAGCGTGCGCATGGAGGCAGGCATCCAGTCCTGCCAGGAGACGCTGGAACGCCGTATCGGTTCCTGCCGGGACTCCGCCTGGCTGCTGGCGCAGATCCTGCGCCACAAGGGGCTGGCCGCGCGTTTCGTCTCCGGCTACCTGGTCCAGCTGAAGGCCGACGAGAAATCCCTGGATGGCCCCTCCGGCACCGAGGTGGACTTCACGGACCTGCATGCCTGGACCGAGGTCTACATTCCCGGCGCCGGCTGGGTCGGCCTGGATCCGACCTCCGGCCTGTTTGCAGGCGAGGGACATATCCCGCTGGCCTGCACGCCCGATCCGATCTCGGCCGCGCCCGTGACCGGCTACACCGAGGCCTGCGAGGTCTCGTTCGTGCACGACAACCGGGTTCAGCGCATCCACGAGGATCCGCGCGTCACGCGTCCCTACAGCGACGATCAGTGGGCGGCCATCGATGGTCTGGGCCAGCACATCGACGCGGAGCTGCGCGCGATGGACGTCCGGCTGACCATGGGCGGAGAACCGACCTTCGTATCCATCGACGACATGGACGGCCCGGAGTGGAACATCCGCGCCGACGGCCCGGACAAGCGCCGCCTTGCCCGTGAGTTGAGCCGCCGCCTGCGTGAGCGTTTCGCGCCTGGCGGGCTCCTGCACTTCGGACAGGGCAAGTGGTACCCGGGCGAACCGCTGCCGCGCTGGGCGCTGGGTATCTTCTGGCGCCGCGATGGTCAGCCGGTCTGGCGCGACGCGCAGTGGCTGGCCGATTTCAGTCAGGATTACGGTCACACGCTCGATGCTGCCCAGCGGTTCGCGGAGGCTCTGGTCGTCAAGCTGGGTCTGACCCGCGACGATCTGATCCCGGCCTTCGAGGATCCCTTCCAGGCCGCGTGGTCGGAGGACAACCTGCCCCTTGGGCTGGACCCGGAAAAGGCGGATCTCAAGGCCCCGGCGGGGCGGCAACGCCTCGCGCGTTTCCTGAGTCACGGCCTGGACAACCCAGCCGGGTTCGTGCTGCCGCTGGCCCGCGAGTACGAGACCTGGCGTACCGGACCCTGGCCGTTCCGGGATGGTCGGCTGCGGCTGATTTCGGGTGATTCCCCGCTGGGTCTGCGCCTGCCGCTGGACCGCCTGCCCTGGTCGGTGAAGCGCGAGGTGGAAATCCAGCCGCAACCCAGGGATCCCTTCGACGACCCCGGACCGTTGCCGGTGTTCATTCCGGAATCCGGGGTGGTTCCGGTCCCGCCGCCGGACAGGCCGCGGCCGTCGACCCGGGAGGAGGTGGTGGATATCCCGCACACGGCGCTGGCCTTCGAGGCGCGCAACGGGCGGTTGCACCTCTTCATGCCGCCACTGCCCCTGCTCGAGGACTACCTGGCGCTCGTCGACCGGATCGAGACCACCGCGGCGGAACTCGGTCTGCCGGTCGTGCTCGAGGGCTACGAGCCGCCGCGGGATTCCCGGCTGCAGCGGTTGATGGTGACGCCGGACCCGGGTGTGATCGAGGTGAACATACACCCGGCCGCGAGCTGGGAGGAGCTGAAGGCGAACACCACCACCCTGTACGCGGAGGCCCGCCTGACCCGCCTGGGGACAGAGAAATTCATGCTTGACGGCCGCCACACCGGGACGGGCGGTGGCAACCACGTGACGCTGGGCGGCGCCACCGCCGCCGACAGCCCCCTCTTGCGGCGTCCGGATCTGCTCGGATCCCTGCTGACCTTCTGGCAGCATCACCCGGGCCTGTCCTACCTCTTTTCCGGAACCTTCATCGGCCCCACCTCGCAGGCACCCCGGGTCGACGAGGCCCGGCACGAGAACCTCTACGAACTCGAGATCGCACTGTCCCAGATGCCGGAGGGTGAGTGCGCCGAGCCGTGGCTGGTGGACCGGCTGTTTCGCAATCTGCTGGTGGACATCACCGGCAACACCCACCGCGCCGAATTCTGCATCGACAAGCTGTACTCCCCGGACACCGCTACGGGCCGGCTGGGTATCCTGGAGCTGCGGGCCTTCGAGATGCCCCCGCATGCCCGGATGAGCCTGGTGCAGATGCTGCTGCTGCGGACCCTGGTCGCGCGCTTCTGGAGCAAGCCTTACCGGCACCGGCTGGTGCGCTGGGGAACCGCGCTGCACGATCGCTTCCTGCTGCCACACTACGTGGAGAACGACCTGCGCGAGGTGGTGGAGGAACTGCAGCGCGACGGTTACCCCTTCGACCTCGCATGGCTTGCGCCCTTCTTCGAATTCCGTTTTCCGACCTTCGGCCGGGTGCAGATCGGCGAGATCGAGATCGAGCTGAAGATGGCGATCGAGCCCTGGCACGTACTCGGTGAGGAGGTGACGCAGTCCGGGACCTCCCGCTTCGTGGACTCCTCCCTGGAGCGCCTGCAGGTGCGCGTGACCGGGCTGTCGGGAGACCGCTACGTATTGACCTGCAACGGCCGCCGGGTGCCGCTGCGCCCCACGCGCATCCAGGGCACGAAGGTGGCGGGCGTGCGGTATCGGGCCTGGCAGCCCGCGGCTGCCCTGCACCCGACCATCGCCGTGCACTCGCCCCTGGTGTTCGATCTGGTCGACACCTGGAACGGCCGGGCCATCGGCGGTTGCACCTACCACGTGGTGCATCCCGGCGGGCGCAACTACGAGACCTTCCCGGTCAACGCCTTCGAGGCCGAGGCGCGACGCATGGCGCGGTTCTGGCCCTACGGTCATTCGCCCGGACCCCTGGAGCCACGCACCGTGGTGGCCGGCCCGGTCGCCAGCGAGCGTCGTTTCCTCCCTGAGGGCAGTGGGATCAGGCCGTTGGCGCCGCCTGCCGAGGGCTGGAATCCCGAGTATCCCCACACGCTGGATCTGCGTCGGGGCCCGGAGCCGTCACAGTGAACCCTTGTTTCTGATGAGCATGACCCAGGCCAAGGGCAAGGGACAGGCCCAGAATCAGGGACCGCAGGGCGATCCCCTGGCCGCCGCCCTCGGAGCCTATGCTCCCGTGCCCGGTGACGCCGACGAATTGCTGCAAGCGGACGGTACGCCCCGCCCCTACTGGGCCCCACTGGTGAGGGCGCTGGGCGCGCACGAAGGCAGCGTGCTGCGCGACATCAACCGGGAGACACGGCGCCTGGTCGACGAGCTGGGTGTGACCTATCACGTCTATTCCGACCCGGTGGGCGTCCAGCGACCCTGGCCGCTGGACGCCATACCCCACCTCCTGTGTGCGGATGAGTGGGACGCGATCGAGCAGGCCCTGGTCCAGCGCGCGCGGTTGTTCGAGTGGATCATCCAGGATGTGCTGGGCCCGGGAGAACTGCTGCGGGCGGGCATCCTGCCGCCCGAGTTTCTCGCCGCGCACAACGCCTTCCTGCAACCGGTACGGGGCACGTTGCGCGCCGATCTCCCCGCCCTGACCCTCTACGCCGCCGATCTTGCCCGGGGCCCTGACGGACGCTTCTGGGTGCTCGGGGACCGCACCCAGGCACCCTCGGGTGCCGGCTATGCCCTGCAGAACCGGGAGATCCTTTCCCGGACCTGGCCGGCGGCCTTCTCCGAACTCGGCGTGCAGGGCCTGGGCCGGTTCTTTCGCGGGCTTCACCAGGGACTGCGCGACCTCGCGCGGTCGGTGTCGGAGCCGCGCATCGTCCTGTTGTCCCCGGGGCCACTGAACGAGGCCTGGTTCGAGCACGTCCTGCTGGCACGGCAGCTGGGCCTGACCCTGGTGCAGGGCCAGGATCTCGTGTTCCGCGATGGCTGCATCTGGCTCAGCACCCTGGGGCAGATGGAGCGGGTGGACGTGATCCTGCGCCGGGTCGACGACGCATGGTGTGATCCGCTGAGCCTGGACCCGGATTCGAGGCTCGGTGTTGCCGGTCTGGTCGAGGCCGTGCGTCGTGGCAATGTCGTCGTGGCCAATGCCCTCGGTACGGGTCTGCTGGAGAGTCCGGCCTGGCCGGCATTCCTGCCCGCGATCGCCCGGTTTGCGCTGGGTGAGGACCTGCTGCTGCCCTCGGTTGCGACCTGGTGGTGCGGCGAACCGGATTCCCTGGAACACGTGATCGCGCACAGCGAGTCCCTCGTGGTCCGCAGCATCGATCGCACCGAGGGTGGGAGGCCGCTGTTCCTGGCCGGGCTGCCGGAGGAGGAACGTCGCCGCCTCTGTGCGCAGATCCGGATGCAGCCGACACGCTTCGTGGGCCAGGAATGCATCGGACTCTCGACCATGCCCTGCCTGAACGAGGCGGGTTTCCTGGAGCCCCGCCACGGGACCGTGCGGGCCTTTGCCTGCCAGTGCCCGGATGGCCCCCTGGTGCTTCCCGGTGGCCTGACACGCGTCGCCAGCCGCCCCGGCACCCGTTTGGTTTCGAACCAGGAGGGAGGTGTCAGCAAGGATACCTGGGTGTTGCGCCGGGGCGGAGCGGCCCTAGGGCCGGCCGACGCCTTCCCGGAACCGGAACCCGGCGTTCGCCAGCCTGCGAGTCTGCCGCGCCGCGTCGCCGACAACCTGCTCTGGGTCGGGCGCTATGCCGAACGTGCGGAGGGCCTGATCCGCTGGCTGCGGCTGGTACTCCGAAGACTCCAGGTGGCGCGGTTCGAGGGCCGGTCGGGCGATGAGGTCACCGGCTGCATGCTGCGGGCGCTGACGCACCTGAGTGGCAGCTACCCGGGTTTCGTGGGCGCCGATGGCAAGGGCAGGGATCTCGATCGGCCGGAGATGGAACTCCTGCGACTCCTGACCGATGGCCGCGTTCCGGGCAGCGTGCCCTCGGCGCTGAACGCCCTGCACAACACCGCCAACGCCCTGCGCGACAGGCTTTCCGCGGAGAGCGTGCGGGTATTGACAGGGCTGCGCGAGGTGGGGCAGCCGCTTGCAGGATTGCGGGATCCACTGGCAGCGGAGGGCATCCTCGGTGATCTCACGGTTCACCTGCTGGCCCTTTCGGGACTGGCCCACGAGAGCATGCTGCGCCATCACGGCTGGCGCTTCATGGATAGCGGGCGGCGACTGGAACGTGGTCTGATGTTGGTGAACCTCCTGCGTGCGACGCTGGTGGTGCCGCCCGAGCCGCGCCAGGCGGTGCTGCTGAGCGACATGGTGCTGGCCTTTGCCGAGAGCCTGTCCATATTCCGTTCCCGGCCGGCCAACCGTCGCACCGCCCTGGGCCTGCTGGACCTGCTGTTGCTGGAGCCGGAGAATCCGAGGGCCCTGATCTATCAACTGGACCGGCTGGTGGGGCACGTCGAGCAGTTGCCGCGCCTCGGACACGGCGAACGCCTGCCCGAACATGCCCGTCACCTCGAGGAGGCCCGTTCCCGGCTGCGCCTCGCCGTGGTCGAGGACCTGGCTGAGCCCGAAGGAGGCCTGCGTTCGGGCCTCGACAGGTTGCTGCTCCAGCAGCAGCAGGAGTTGGCCGCCTGCTACCAGGCGATGTTCGCGCATTATCTGGCTCCCGCGCCGACCCTGCCGCTCGTGGGGCGTGCGGTGTGATGAGATACCGCATCACCCATGTCACCCGATATCGGTACCCGTACGCGGTGCACGGCAGCCTGAACGAGCTGCGGCTCAAGCCGCGACCGACGCCGCTACAGCGGCTGTACGCCTTCCGCATGGATGTTGTTCCGCGGGCAAGCTATCTGGCGGAGTACGTGGATGCCTTCGGGAACCCGGGCAGCATTCTGGGTATCCAGGAAACGCACAGGGAGTGGAGTGTGACCGCCGTATCGGAGGTGGGCCGGCTCACGGTCGAGGCGGAACTTCCGTTCGATCCCCCGCTGCCGCTGGCCGAGGCCCGCGAGCACCTGCGCGACGACGTCAGGCCTGCCGCGCTGGAGGCACGTGGCTTCAGCCAGGCGTCGCCGCTGCTGCCCGAACTCCCCGACCTGTTGCAGCGCCTGGGGCTGAGCGTGGATCCGGGGCAGGGCATCGAGGCGCTCGGCCGGCAGTTGTCGCGCTTCATCTTCGAGGAATTCGACTACCGACCGGGGCAGACCGAGGTCAGCACACCATTGACCGATGTGGTCGAGAAACACGTTGGCGTCTGCCAGGACTTTGCCCATCTCGCGATCGCATGCAGCCGCGCGCTGGGGATCCCGGCGCGGTACGTGTCCGGATACCTCGAGACCACCCCGCCCCCCGGTACGGCAAGGCTCGTCGGTGTGGATGCCACCCATGCCTGGTTCGCACTCTACGATCCGACCCGTGGCTGGCTGGAATTCGATCCGACCAACGACTCCGTGCCGGATCAGCGTTATGTCACGCTGGCCTGGGGTCGCGACTACGGCGACGTGGCGCCGATCCGTGGAGTCGTCCGCGGCAGTGGCGCACGGCACACGCTGAAGGTCTCGGTCGATGTGCAGCGGGTCGGAGAGGCGGTGGCTGCGAATGGGTGAGACCGGCGCCTGGCGCAGTCACCAAGTGGCCGCGTGGCGATGCCCGCATCAGCAAGGGAGGGCGGTACCGGAACCCTCAGCGTGACTGTTTGGACGCGTGCTTCGATGCGCGGGCGTGGAACAGGGTTCCGCGTTTCTTGCGTCCCTTCGTCGCCTCCCAATCGAAGCGCGGCAGATCGATGAAGGCCTTCTTGATGTTGTCGTCCCAGGCGTGGGTCAGGGAGTGCAGATAGTCATTGTCGGCGTCCAGGCACAGGTAGTGCTCGAAGGCGTAGGAGCCACCCTCGTAGACGAAGACCTCGATCGGGGGGCCGACGGTGAGGTTCGAACGAATCGTGGAATCGATGGACACCAGGGCGCAGCGAGCGGCATCTCCCAGTTGCGTGAATGGGGTAATGATGCGGTCGAGTATCGGTTTGCCGTACTTGCTCTCACCGATCTGCAGGAACGGCGTGTGCGTGCTGGTGGTGATGTAATTGCCCTGGGGGTATACGCGATAGATCTCCGGCTCATCACCCTGGATCTGGCCACCGATGATCAGCGTCGCCTCGGCGACGATGCCGGACTTTGACAAGGCCTCCGAGTGTTTCTCCTGCTCTTCCCGGTTCACCCGGCCGAGATACTCGGCTGCCTCGGACATGTGGGTGACGTCGGCGAAGCTGCCCTCAACGCCCTCCTCCATCTCGCGCTTGAGCCGGTTCACCACGGCCTGGGTGGTCGCGAGATTGCCGGCCGTGAGCACGACGAACAGACGCTCGCCCTCCGTCTCGAAGGTGTGCATCTTGCTGTAGGTGCTGACCTGATCCACCCCGGCGTTGGTTCGCGAATCGGAGGCGAACACGAGGCCGTCGTCGAGCTTGATCGCAACACAGTAGGTCATGGGCGGGGGACTTCCGGGGCAACGCGGACCCGGAATACTAGGACCGGGCACCGCCAGCGTCAACGAAAACCGTGGGCAGTTCGCCACAATACGAATCCGACCACCGGCGGAGGTCTCGTGATAATCAGGTCACGGCTTGACCACGGTCAGCCCGAGCAGATGCCAGAGTTGCATGCCACCCCGGTACCATTTCAGCCGATCCGCCGGGTAACCGAGGTTGGTCAGGGTACGCATGTTGGTGGGCGACTGGCCACACCATGGGCCATTGCAGAACAGCACCAGCGTCCTGGCCCGGCTGAAGTCATGGAAGCTGCCATCGAAGATTACCCCGAAATCCTCGAGGTGGCTCTCGACCAGTGTCGGGTCCGCACCGGAACCGAAATGAAGCTGATCCCAGGGGAGATTGATTGCTCCCGGAATCGTGCCCCTTGCGTATTCCGCAGCCGTGCGTGAGTCGATCACCAGGATGCTGTCGTCCTCGCCGGCGCGCTTCAGGTAATCGATGAGTTCCAGTTCACCCAGTGTCGCGATGCCCGGACCGGCCGTCATCGGCTGGATGCAGTAGGGAGGACAGGGGCGGGAGGTCATGCTGAAGTCGGGCGTGACGATGTTGAAGGTATCCTGGTCACGCTGAATCACCACCGGCTCACCCTGGTGCAGGACCTCCACGCGCCCCATGGTTGCGGTGATGCCCACCTCCGGGGATTCCCCCTTGGTCACGGTCGGCAGAAGGGCCAGGGACAGCAACACAGCGATGATTGATCCCTTCGTGTTCGATGGATGAGCCGGCATGGTTTCTCCCGTATCCGGGGCGCTGTGGCCCAATGGGGGCCGATGGGCGAACAGAGAGCGGCCCCACCCCGGCCGAGACCGGGATGGGGCCGCAATCGAACTCAGGCCTTGCCTTGAAGCTGCGCCACCACGCCTTCGTTTTCCAGGGTTGAGGTATCAGAGGTGATCTCCTCGCCCTTGGCGATGGAACGGAGCAACCGGCGCATGATCTTGCCGGAGCGGGTCTTCGGCAGACCGTCAGCGAAGCGGATGTCGTCGGGCTTGGCGATCGGCCCGATGTGGTCGCTGACCCAGTTGCGCAGGGTCTTCACCATCTCGTCGGCCTCCGCGCCCGTGGGACGGTCACCCTTCAGGATCACGAAGGCGACGATGGATTCGCCCTTCACGTCGTGCGGGCGGCCCACGACAGCGGCCTCCGCGACCGCTTCGTGGGCGACCAGGGCCGACTCGATCTCCATCGTGCCCAGGCGGTGTCCGGACACGTTCAGCACGTCGTCGATGCGTCCCATGATCCAGAAGTTGCCGTCCGGATCGCGGCGCGCCGAGTCCCCGGCAAGGTAGTACTTGCCGTCGAACTTCGGCCAGTAGGTGGACTTGTAGCGCTTGTCGTCCTGCCACACCGTGCGCAGCATCGAGGGCCAGGGCTTCTTGATCACCAGCAGCCCACCCTGATCGGGGCCGAGGCTCTCACCTTCCTCGTTGACCACGTCGGCGATGATCCCGGGCAGGGGCCGGGTACAGGAACCGGGGGTCGTGATGGTGACGGCCGGTAGCGGTGCGATCATGTTCGCGCCGGTTTCGGTCTGCCACCAGGTGTCGACGATGGGGCAGCGCTCCCCGCCGATCTTCTCGTGGTACCAGATCCAGGCCTCGGGGTTGATCGGCTCCCCCACGGTGCCGAGCAGGCGCAGCTTCGACAGGTCGTACTCCGCGGGCAGCTCGTCGCCCGCCTTCATCAGCGCCCTGATCGCGGTGGGAGCGGTGTAGAAGACGGTCACGCCATGGTCCTGGCACATCTTCCACCAGCGACCGGCATCGGGGACCGTGGGCACGCCTTCGTAGACGATCTGGGTTGCGCCGACGGAAAGGGGGCCATAGGCGACATAGGTGTGCCCGGTGATCCAGCCGACGTCGGCGGTGCACCAGAAGACGTCGTCGTCGTGCAGATCGAATACCCACTCGTTGGTGATCACGGCCGCCAGCAAATAGCCGGCGCTGGCATGCTGGATGCCCTTCGGCTTGCCCGTGGAACCGGAGGTGTAGAGGAGGAACAGCGGGTGCTCGGCCTCGACCCACTCGGGTTCGCAGTCGTTCGATTCCCCGGCAACGGCATCGTCCCACCAGACGTCCCGGCCCTCCTGCATGTTCACGTCATTGCCGGCACGCTTGCAGACGATGACCTTCTTGACCAGGCCCTCGCTGATGTCCAGCGCCTTGTCCACGTTCTTCTTCAGGGAGACGACGCGGCCGCCGCGAGTCCCGCCGTCGGCCGTGATCATCACCTTGGCACCCGAGTTGTCGAGACGGTCGCGCAGCGCGTCGGCCGAGAAGCCGCCGAACACGACCGAGTGGATTGCGCCGATCCGTGCGCAGGCCTGCATCGCGATCACGGCCTCGGCGATCATCGGCATGTAGATCACCACGCGGTCACCCTTCTTCACGCCCATCGAGCGCAGGGCATTGCCGAGCTGGCCGACCTCGTTGTAGAGGTCGCGGTAGGTGTAGGTACGGGTGTCGCCGGACTCGCCCTCGAAGATGATCGCGGGCTTGTCGCCGCGCTTTTCCAGGTGCCGGTCGATGCAGTTGTAGGATACATTCATCACGCCATCGGTAAACCAGGCGAAATGCGGTGCGCGGCTGTCATCCAGGCCCACGCTGAATTCCTTCTTCCAGGTGATCTTCTCGCGCGCCAGGTCGCACCAGAAACCCTCGTAGTCTTCTTCCGCCTTCCTGTAGAGGGCCTCGGCATCCGCGGGCTTCAGACGCGCCTTCGCCACGAAGTCGTCGGGTGGCGGAAAGTGGCGGTCTTCATGCAATGCGGATTCGATGTTGTCGCTCATCTATTGCCTCCAAATGGTCCAGGTCATGGTTGTTCTGGGAACCGTCATCGCGGTCCCTGGTTTCTAACTGGGTGTGGCTCGCCCAGCGGCTCCCCCCCGATGCCGCCGTGCAGCCTCTGAGAATAGCATGCAGCCGGGAGTCTGCCCGCACCCTAGTGGGCCATGCGGTTTCACCACAGGGCTCCGGGCCGGTGCAGCACCCGGTGCAGTGGCAGCGGACGACCCTCGGCCCGGTGGGTGACCTGTGCGGCGAACAGTTCTGCCGCGGCCAGTGCGTCCAGCAGCGCGTCGTGACCGCGGTAGCGGGGCAGGTTGTACTGCTGCCGCAGGGCGTTCAATCGCAGTCCACCTGAGCGCGCCGTCTCCTGTCGCCGTTCGAGTTCTTCCTGGGCCAGCTTCAGGGTGTCCACGGTAGGAATCATGCAGGGGTGACCGTACTCCGCGAGGCAGGCCCGGTCGAGGAAACCGATCTCCACTGCAGCGTGGTGGGCGAGCATCACGCGGCCTGCCAGTGCGCGGAGTAGATGCGCCAGGGCTTCGCCCAGACTGCCCCCGCACGCGGCCTGATCGTCGGTGATCTGGTGGACCACTGCACTGGCCTCCGGAATGTCTCGCGTCGGTCGGACCCAGCGCTGTTCGGCCGTTGCCAGACGGACGGACAGGCCGTCCATTGCGACCCAGCCGATACTCAGGATCTGGTCCTCGCCGGGGTTCAGGCCGGTGGTCTCCAGATCCACGGCGAGGAACGGAGTGCTGCTGCAATCCCCGTTGAGATCGGGCATCTTGCGGCTGAGGTAGTCACGGAGCGGGCTCTGGGCCAGTCGTGCCGCCAGGCGATGGCGGCGCCAGCAGAACACCCAGGGGCCCGGGCGGATCACAGCGATCCCGTGCCCGCCAGCTGCACCCGGAGGTTCTTCTGCATGGTCGCGATCACCGAAAAGGCGTCCTTCAGGTGCCCGCGCTCCAGCGCCGACAGTGATTTCGGGGGAATGTGGTTGTCGGGGTGCAGACCGTTCTTCAGCTGATTGACCTGGTGCCGGGTGCGCAGCGTGGCGAGTGTCTCGTAGGCGTCGCAGAGGTTGGCCCCTGCATCGCGGTTGATGATGCCTGTTTGAACGGCACCCCGAAGTCGTTCCATGGTGTGCATCCCCGTCAGCCTTCCGAGGAGCGCGTAGACCTGCGCCAGGCTGGATACGAGCAGCAGGCCCTGCTTCTTCACATCCAGCGTGTCGGCCTGTTCACCACTGCGGACCAGCACCAGTTGCCGGAAGAATCCCAGGGGTGGCGAATTCCGCAGGGCATTGGTCACCATCTGGTTGATGAAGGGTCGCCGCACGCCGCTTGCCAGGGCCACGGAGCGCAATGGGTCGAACAGCGTGGCATCGCCGTGGACGACGCGGAGGTCGAAGTAATGGGCGGCAAGCATGGCCGCCTTCAGGTCGGGATTGTGGGTGACCCTTGAGAATTCCTTGCGCCAGCCGCTGACGCTGCGGCGCCAGTCGCTGTTCCTGGGGCTGACCCCCCCCGGGCAGTGTGGCAGCCCGCAGCTGTCGAGCCCGTCGGTGACGAATGCGGCGAGACGGACGAAATAGTCGTCGACACCTTCCTGGTCGGAGTCCGCATGGATCAAGGCGTTGTCCTGATCAGTATGCACGGTCTGCTCGCGGCGGCCCTGCGAGCCGCATGCCAGCCAGGCGTACGGTACCGGCGGTGGGCCCAGTTCGGCCTCGGCCAGCTTCAGCAGGCGCCGGGTCAGGGCGTCGATCACGGCCGTGATGGCCTGGCCGAGATGGAAGGCGGTGGCCCCGGACTGCACCAGCTGGATCTGCAGTTCCGGGAGGGACTTGGCCACCCGCGACAGAACCGCAACCGACTCGCCGCGCCGGATGTCCCGCACGAGGTAGACGGCGTTGGTACCCTGGTGTCGGATCAGGTCCGTGGTCGATATCAGCCCCACGGGCCGCTTGCCGGCCAGTACCGGCAGATGGTGGATGTCCTGGCGGGACATCAGCAGCAGCGCCTCGAAGGCGGGCGTCTCCGGGCTGACCGTCTGCAGCCGGCTGCTCATGATGTTGCCCACGGGTTCCTTGCGTGACCGCCCGGTCGCCAGACAGCGCTTGCGCAGATCGTGGTCGGTGACGATCCCGACCAGTTCCTCATCAGCCATGACGAGCAGGGCGGAGACATTCTGCTCGCTCATGTGCTGTGCGGCGGACTGGATGGTCGCCTCAGGAAAGGTGGACTCGGGTGCGCGCGTGATCAGTTCACCGACCGAGACGGTCAGTACGCTGTCCCCCTGCCCGCCGCCCTGCAGTGCGGCCAGGGCCTTTTCCTTCGCGCGACTGCTGGCGCGGTCGAAACGTTCCGCGAATTCGGGATTTTGGTGCCGCAATTCTTCCGATGCCGTTGCAGGCAGCATGTAGAAGAGGCTGTCCTCGACGACCCGCCCGATCACCGGCACGGTCGGATCTCCGTTTGCCGGAGTGGCGAAGACGTCGCCCTCGCCCAATTTGTCGAGCAGCTCGTCGTGGCTGTCACGCAGGTCCACCGCACCCGCGCGCACCAGCCAGAGGTCCGCCGCTTTTGTGCCCTCCGGCGGAAAACTGCTGCCCCTGCGCAGATAGCGCACGACCAGTTGCTTGGGGACACGGTCCAGCACAGTTTCCGGCAAGACCGCGAAGTCGGGGCTCGCGGCGAGAAATTCCCGGATCTCCTGCAGTTCCGCATCCATTTCTGACTGATTACCCCAGATGGAACCGCTAGTGCAACGCTGCACTGCACTAGCTGCACTGCACTAGCGGTTCGATCCGAAAAGAATCAGGCCCGCCTTGCGGCGGGCCTGAAGGCGGGCGGGTCTGTTAACTCGTACCCACGCGCGGTACGCGGACCTCTTCCACGAGCTTCTGGATGTGCTCGGGCGGGGCCTTGGTGATGCCGGATATGACGTAGGCGGTTACGAAGTTCAGGATCGCGCCGATCACGCCGAAGCCGGTCGGGTTGATGCCAAACAGCCAGTAGTCGGCGTTGTCCGGGAACACGTTCGTGCCCGGGAAGAAGAACCAGCCCTTGAACAGGAAGATGTACAGCAGGGTGCTGGCCAGACCGACGAGCATGCCGGCGATGGCGCCTTCACGATTGATGCGCTTGAAGAAGATGCCCATCATCAGGGTCGGGAACAGGCTGGCCGCGG
>Ga0209498_1000258_pt1 | contig 32200 bp, 30 predicted proteins | sample WalLakDeSediment_FD_184131 | JGI IMG/M metagenome (GOLD analysis project Ga0209498, IMG submission 184131) | Lake sediment microbial communities from Walker lake, Nevada to study Microbial Dark Matter (Phase II) - Walker Lake 11/02/13 Deep... | ecosystem: Environmental > Aquatic > Freshwater >...
ACTTGAAACCTGAAACCTGGAACCTGAAACCTTCTTACATCATCGGCCGTAACCCTGTAATCGAGGCGCTTAAGGCGCGGCGTCCTATCGAGAAGATACTGATCCTTCGCGGTAGCCACGGCAAACCGATACAGATTATAAAAGCGCTCGCGAAGGAGAACGGCGTCATTGTGACCGAGGTTGACAAGCAAAAATTCCGTTCACTCACGCAATCCGAATCTGCGCAGGGTGTTCTTGCCATCGCGGGTATTAAAGAATACGACGATCTCGATACGCTCCTCGAAAAAATCTCCTCCCGATCCGGAGCTGATCGACCCTTCCTGTTGATCCTCGACGAGATCACCGATCCCCATAACACCGGTGCCTTGATCCGCACCGCGGAGTGTGCGGGCGTTGACGGCGTCATTTTACCCAAACATCACGCCGCTTCGCTCACCGATATAGTTTTAAAAACATCAGCCGGTGCGGTTGAGCACATTCCCATTAGCCGGGTAATAAATATTGCCAACACAATAGACCGGTTAAAGGATGACGGGTACTGGATTATCGGAACCGACGGTACAGCGGATAAACTTTACAATGAGATCGATTTCACTATGCCGGTAGCGGTCATTATCGGAGCTGAAGGGAAAGGCATGCGTCGTCTGGTGAAAGAAAAGTGTGATTTTCTGGTACGAATTCCGCTTAAAGGGAAGATCGAGTCGCTGAACGCATCCGTCGCGGGTGCGGTTATTATGTATGAAGTCGTGCGTCAGCGAAGTAGTGGGTAGAGGACAGAGGTCGGAGGGGTTGGGTGATTGGCGGGTAAGAAAGATGGGCACCACCTGCGGGGCGGGAAAGCGATGGGAGGTGGCGACCATCTGCGCGAGGAACGCTTAGAGACCAGGCGACTTGGTGACGGGGAGACTGGGAGACGAGGAGAAGGTAGAGTGCAGAAGTCAGAGATCGGAGGTCGGAGAGATTGGATGATTACAGAGGCTGGTTGCTCGTTGCTGGTTACTCGTTGCTGGTGAGTAGTCAGTTATCAGAGGTCAGACGGCGGGGGTGGGATATTACCTCCCGAATTGTACTAAATATCGGTTTTTATATCCATTAACTGCATCCTCCCCTGTTTTATACCAAATACTCAATGCCCGCAACGCTCCTTACGCTATGCACCATGTTGTGCGCCATGGAATTAACATCTTTGTATAAAAGGATTTTTGATATGAATACTACACATATACGTTTGTTTACCATAATGCTATTCTTAATAATAGGGATCTCTTGTGATCAAATAACATCTTCTTCTAATAATGATAAAATTCCTGTTCCATTTGCTATATTGTGCGAAGTTCCCTCTATTGGTGACTATGTGACAACTTGCAGGATTAATATTCAAAATATCGAATTTGGTAATAACAATGGTGATTTAAGCGATATCGAGCTTATTATTACTGATGAGGAGAATTTTAATAATTATCTAATTTGTGAAGATAATTCTGATGAGATCAACTTCTTAGACCACTTTATTCTTGCTGGTATGACAAAGCTCAACCCTACATCATTGTATATCAAAGATCAGGTGGTATATATTTTACGTGATACCCTTTATTATAGTGTAGAGATCTTAGATGGAGATGCTACTATGCCTACACGAGGTGAATACATTGTTCTGGTTTCTAGTGAGTATCTTGATTATCCAATTAAGTTCAAGGTATTTTTTGTGGAGGTAGAAGTATAATCATACTATGACAGAATAATACTCAGTTTGTTAATATCTTTTACTCTGTCTATTGATAATTCCTAAGACTACTAAACAATCACGGCGCACAACTTGTGGCAACAACGGCTTGCACGTTTATTATTGTTGTGTTCGCCCAAACTCCGCCGCATCTATTTTTCGGGCGATATTGGTAATAAACGGGTAGTACTTTTTTGGTGAGTGTTGTGCTAAACTAAACGGCGGCGGGGCTTCGTCGTTGCTGGAAACGTTATACGTTATGGCCGCTTAATAATATGGGTTATTAATCAGTCAATTGTACTTTAAGATTTTTACCTAACGCTTTAGCATACTTATTTAGAGTAGAAAGTCTAATGTCTTCAGCGTGGTTTTCGATACGAGAAATAGCAGATTTTCTTGTCCGAAGTTTTTTTGCTATGGTCTCCTGTGTAATTCCGGCTTCTTCTCGCGCTTGTCGAAGCATAACGCTGAATTCAAATGCATTATATCCAGATTCGAAATTTTCAGCAAATTTCGGGCTTTTTTTCTTACGTTTTTCAATATATCGTTCTACGTCGCTCATGATCATGTTCTCCTTTGAATATACTCTTTACGTCGTCTCTGTGCCAGTTCGATCTCACGCTCTGAGATCTTTTGCTTCTTTTTTGAGAAACCGTTTGTCAAAATTAACAATGTCGAACCATGCAAGAAACCAAGGAATCTATAGCTATTACCGCCAACTTGTACACGAATTTCCCATAGGTTTTCTGTGTTGATCAATTTTTTAAAATATTGTTGTGGAACGATATTTTGTCTTTCGACCAAGCGAAATACCCAGGTAACTTTCTGGGTGTCCCGGTCAGAAAGAGAATCAAGAAATTCAATAACAGGGCATTTGCCTGAAGCCGTCCGGTAGAATTCTATTGTACGCACTCTATAAGTTAACATATATGTGAACCATTGTCAAGTAGACTTACCGAGGCGGCCATAAACGTATAACTAGGAGCAAAAACGGTTCGCACCTTAATTATAATATTATTAGTTGTTCTCACCTAAATTGTGGCGCGTGGGAGTGACGGTGCGGGGCTGTGGGGAAAACTAATAAAAGACCTTTAACTATATTGAATCAATGATTGGCCACAATTTCGTTTTTGCCTGGTGCGTTGTATGCAATGCTAGAAATCCTCAATCGATATAATTATGAACATAGAATTTCTTAAAAACATATTGGATAAAGAATTTAATATTATCAACAATAATGAGAATCTTGTTGAATTTGCAGTGACTGATGAAAACAATAAATATTTCAATCACGAATTTTTAGGGAATAAAACCGGCTTGATAAATTTCAACTCAACAGAAATAAAGAAAATTTATACAACTGTTTTTATTACAGATACCATAGTTGAAAAAATAAAAAAGGAGCAAAACATATTGATTTTAACTCATCATCACTTTGATTACTACGAAGATGAAAGGGGCTTACAACCAATTCGTCCTGAAATATTTGAAACCCTTAAAGAATCAAAAAATTCTATATATGTAGCTCACGCTCCATTGGATACACATAAAATTTATGGTACTTCAGTTTCATTGGCAGAAATATGTAATATAAAAATTGAAAAGCTTTATTATGACTATTTTGGAGAGCCAACAGCCGTAATAGGACATATTGAAAAGACCGATTTTGACAAGTTTTCCGAGTCAGTAAAACATGCTATTCAAAGACCATTCCTTACATTACATAAACATATTGATTCGGTTGAAAAAATCGCTGTAGTAGCTGGTGGCGGTGATATTCCTGAAATTTTACAACAAGCTTATGACTTTGGATGTGATACCTTGTTGACTGGAACAGTGGAGCACCGTTGGGCTATACCTTTTATTCAAGAAGCAAATAGAAAATTCCATGAATTAAATTACCAGCTAAAACGCAATTTAATTGGCGGCACTCATTTTGCGACAGAGAGACCAGCAATGATTAAAGTATTAAACTTGATTCGAAAACATACTATTGAATGTCATTATTGTGAAGATGAAAAATTGTTAAATAGTGAATAAGCACTGAATACAACACGCAATATAGCCAATGGCGGGGGATGTAGGTATTTAAAGCTTTATAGCCCGCATGAGCGTTCGCAACGGTCGATAATGACGAAGCCCGCAAACCGCCACTGGCCATATTGCCAACCGTTAGGCAAAACGGCAATAAATTACCATATTCTAGATGACCTTCACTATAGAGAATATGTTATGGCACCACAAGAATTTGATAAAATGACCAAAGAGATTGTTTCTAAGCTAGTAAAGGATTACAATCCAGAAAAAATTATTTTATATGGTTCCTATGCAAGTGGTAATTATGATGATGATAGTGATATTGATTTGTTGATTATCAAAGAAACCGACGATCGTTTCATTGATCGCTGGGTTGCTGTCCGAAAAATACTAACTGATCGGAATCGTAAAATACCACTTGAACCACTTGTTTTGACCCCTCATGAAATCTCCTCCCGGTTAGAACGTGGAGATCAGTTTATTGCAGAGATATTAGATAAAGGGAAACTTCTCTATGCCGCCTAAAGAATCTCTGTATCCAGCAGACTGGTTAAGAATAGCAGAAAAGGATTTAGTTCGAGTTCACCAGTTACTGAATGTAAAAGATCCGGAAGCTGCTGATTTTTATTTACAACAAGCAATTGAGAAATTTATAAAAGCATATCTACTACACTATGGATGGCAACTGAAACGATTTTACGATCTTGAAGCCCTTCTTAACGACGCCATCCTATACAATCCTGAATTTGAAAATTATCGGGCTGTTTGCCAAAAGATAACTGGTTTTTACTTTATTGAAAGATATCCGTTACTCACAGAAAGTGGTATTACTGAGAAAGATGTAAATGATGCCTTATCTCAGGTTGATGGTTTAATACGCAAAGTAGAGGAAATAGTAAAATAATATATAATCAAGAGTCGTTTCACCTAACTATGGGGCAACAACGGCTCACACGTTTATTATAGCCTTTAGTTGTTGTGTTCGCCCAAACCCCGCCGCATCTTGTTTTCGGGCGGTACGGGACTATCAACGGGCAATGATTTTTACAATTCGGTTCTCCTCAATGACTTCGTAGACAAGGCGATGTTGAATATTTATACGACGGGAGTAAGCTCCGGTCAAATCACCGAGGAGCACTTTTCTACCGGGGTTTTAAATCCATGAACAATCGATTCTCTCATTTTCGGAATCGAGAGTAAGTATAAAGTCTCCTCGATAGCACGCCAATCGTCCAAGGATACAAGGACAGCAGCATTCTTTTTCCCAATTATCCGGATTGGTTCGTGCGATTTTTCTGATTCTTCCAAAAGTTCAGAAGTTTTAGCTTTTTTTGCCTCTACAGTTTTCATTATATCATCTTTTTTTGCGGATTTCAATTCAAGATAACCATTTTGATAGAGACTGTCAATCATTTATTTCCGATGGCGGGTGATTAGAAAAAAACAAAATGTAATACTAACTGTAAACAACGCCGCCTAACCTGGGGGCAGCAACAGCACGTTTTTGTTTTCTATAAAGTTTTGTGGTAAATGAAAATAATCGGTATTTTAAAAGATAATCAGCAACAATGAACGGCACGCGCCCAAACCCCGCCGTCCTCCCGATGATAATCGGGACTATTGGGATTTTTCGGACGGTTACGGGTTAATAAACGGGCCTTGCTCTTTAGCAAGTGTTGAGCTCCCCGATAGCTATCGGGGACACGGCGCCTGCGGGGCTTCGTTGTTGCGGGAAACGTTGTGTGACATGCGGCGGCAAAAAAGGAAAATAATGAGAAGAAGAGATAGAGAATTATGCTCAACAGTTGATATTGAGGATGTTTTGAGATGTGGTAAAATAGCTCAAATTGCATTCATTGATAATCATCAACCATATATTGTTACCATGAATTATGGATATGTTATAAATGAGAATGAGATAAGAGTATATTTTCATTCAGCAAATGAAGGTAGGAAAATTGATTGCATAAAAAATAATCCAAATATTTGTTTTACAATAGCGATTTGTGATCCGTTCGTTGCTGGTGATAAAGCCTGTAATTATGGGATGAAATATCGAAGCGTGGTCGGTTATGGAAAAATTAGAATTGTAAATGATATGAATGAAATAATTACCGGTTTAGATTTATTAATGAAACAATATACCGGAAAGGACAATTGGGAATATGATGATGAAATGTTGAAGAGAACAACTGTTACCTGCATTGATGTACAAAGCATATCCGTAAAAAGAAAGAAATAAGATGCCGCCGCACGATCACACAACACGTCGCATAACTTTGGTGCAACAACGGCACAAACCCTAACGCCTCCGGCGCTGGCAAATGTTGAGCTCCCCGATAGCTATCGGGGACACGGCGCCTGTGGCGCCGCAAGCGCCAGCGGGGCTTCGTTGTTGCTGGAACCGTTAGTCGGCATTTGTTTAAATACATTATATTAATCGACGAATCAGTATTAGCGTGCAATAATCAGATTTTATTTTATGAAAATACACCAAACACACTTCTACTTATATATATTAATTCTTTTAATAACTATTGGCTGCGATAGTCAGAAAATCGAACTGGAAAGATTTCCGCCTGAAGATTTAATAGCCGATATTAATGAGTTATTTCATATATTGGAGCTAAATCACCCTGCCCCATATTCGTATACATCCAGGGATGATATGTATAAATGTAAATCGATAATTAAAGAAAGCATTAATACACCTTTAACCAGAGTTGAATTTTATAAACTAATCACACCTTTGGTAACAAGCCTTGGTGATGCACACACTGGTATGAATCCATTTTTTGAGGAAGTTAATAGATATAGAAATGAGGGAGGATTATTTTTCCCTTTCGATATATTCATCAGCAATGGTAGTATATTTGTATTAACAAATTACTCAAATATAGCAATAATCGAACCGGGTTCGGAAATTCTTTCCATAAATGGATATCAATCATATGATATAATCCAAACAATGTTACAGTATACCCACGGCGACCGGGATGCAATACGATATGAAATTATTGCCCGCCGTTATTTTCCGATATTGTTATGGTTATTATATGAATTAGACACAGGATTTAATGTTAAATATAAATGTCCCGTCAGTGGTAATATCAAAGAGAAAATAATTGAAGGGGAAACCTATGCTGACCTTTCTCAAAGAAGACCTGAACCACGGGATAATTTTTCTTTTTCTCATATTCCCGAACTGAAGACTGGTATTATTGAATTTAGAAATATGCGTGGTCACACCGAATTTAAAGCATTTCTTAAAAATATCTTCAATAAATTAAAAGATGAAGAGGCAGAACACTTAATTATAGATATCAGTAATAACGGAGGTGGTGACCCTGCAATGGGTGAAATGCTATGGTATTATCTTACGGAAACACCTTATCAATCTCATTCTAATTCAAGCATTAACAAAGAAAATAATATAATTCCTTTGCGATTTAACGGCGAAGTATATTTATTAACAGGTAGAGTAACATATTCAAGTGCAATAGAATTTGCCGCCAATTTTAAAGACCATAGAATTGGAACAATTTTGGGAGAGGAGACAGGTGGTCTTGCTACACATTTTACTCGAATTGTTCATTTTACTCTTACCCGAACCAAACTCGAAGGGATAGTATCATCCTATGAATATATTCGTCCGAGCGGTATAGATGATGGACGCGGGGTATTACCCGACATTGAGATAATCACCGATGTTGACGATATAATAAATGGAAGAAAACCTGCTCTGGATCATGCCCTAAATCTTATCAAAGATAAAGAGTGATGTAAGATGTTTTAATTACGTACGAATAAAAGCCGTATAACTATGCAAAACAACGGGTGGAACGGTGGTGGCAATTAATAAAAAACAAACGATAAAATAATGAAATAAACCATTTTTTCTATATGCAATATTTTGCCTGTTCATTTTCTTAATATTTGACTATTGAACTTCAGTTCTAAAATATCCGCCACTGCGTCAAGCCGAATAACGTTGGGTGCCACGCTATAAGAGGAGCCAAGAGTATGAAGAATACAATTATCATAATATTTGTATCGATTAGCATGATAAACCCGTGTTTATCGCAATTATCCATAAATACCACAACCGATAAAGACGTTTATGAATACGGTGAAATAATAATCTTATCCGGAACAGTAACAAACGAATCAGATTCTGCTATTACAATCATAGGTAATGTACAGGGTTTTTTCTTCCCCGGATATTTCAATGATATCGAATTGCAATTAACTCACCTACCTGCAGAGGTGGGGTATGATTTTCCTCCCAGAACATCCTATACATCGCAATTTATTTTTGACCCAATACGTTTAGGACTACCGAATAGCGATGGAGTTGATATACTGATAAGTAGATATAGTTGGCATACTGAAACTGAATTTATTTCTATAATGGATACTGCGTCAATTACCGCACCGGCATATAAGGGCGGACAGGTGTTCATAAACTATTCAATGAATGCACCGGTTTCTGATATAGAGGCACTCAGAGATAGTATGAATGCTGCAGTCATGACTTCAGATACACTTGAATATCTCAATTCTATAAGTGAGCGCTGGCAAACATCGGGCTACATTCTTGATTCACTGATTACTAAATATCAAAATGACCCGAGAATATTATATTTATATGCAGACAGAGAAGTCTTTTTAGATTCTCTTTTTGTAACCAACGTTGATAATTCAGTTGATTATGATATTGATTTTACTCTATATCAGAATTATCCGAATCCTTTTAATCCGGTTACAACAATATCATATGAACTATCAAACCGAGCACCTGTCAATTTAAGGATTTATAATATTATTGGGCAGAAAGTAGAAACACTTGTAAATAATGAACAGAAACGTGGGCGGTATCAAATCGTATGGGATGCATCGAGTCTTCCAGGTGGTATTTATTATTATCAATTGAGAACTAAAGATTATGTTCAAACGAAGAAAATGTTATTAATTCAATAAATATATTTACATATTTTATTAATGTGCTCAGTTGTTGCCGGAAACGTTGGCCGTAATTCCTGGACTCTTCCTCCAAAGACAAAGCGAGAGGAAGAAAGGGAAAAAAAGAGTATGAATAAAGAAATTAATGATACAATTGTGAAACCTATTAAAAGAAAACCTCTATTACACAAGATTTTCAAATATCTCCTTATCTTTTTCGGTTCAGTGACCCTGTTGGTTTTAACCTTTGTCGCGTGGATATATTTCACCCTCATTGCAGGTCCAGGACTATTCGATATTAACGAGTTTCATCCTTTCAAATCTCCAAAAGCAAAAGCAGAATATTTGGCTTTTGAAGAAAACATGGCGAAGAAGTGGCCGGTAATTTCTGAAGAAAAGACTGTTTCAACATCTTTTGGGCAAACATTCATGCGAATCAGCGGTCCTGTTGATGCTCCCCCATTAGTTCTTTTACCTGGCGGCGGTTCCAACTCATTGATATGGGATGCTAATATTGAGGCATTTTCAAAAGAGTATCGAACATATGCGCTCGATAATATCTATGACTGGGGAAGAAGTGTATATGTTCGTAAAATCGAAAATGGTCAGGACTTTTCGAATTGGCTTGATGAGTTATTCGACACACTACAACTTGGCAACAGCATACGTCTGGCCGGGTATTCATACGGTGGTTGGGTCGCGAGTCAATACGCACTTTATTGTCCGGAACGGTTGGCAAATGTTGTTTTTATTGCTCCCGCATGGACAATCTTGGATGTCCCGAAGGAATATCTCCTCAAGATGGTAAAATCTATTCTGCCGATTCGGTTTTTTAAAAAGGAAATAATCTATTGGGTATGGAAAGACTTAGCGGAAACAGATGATGACGGTAAACAAAGAGTTGAAGACCGTATAGAATATTATCAAATGGCAATGAAATGTTTTAAACTCAAAGCGGGTGTACAACCCACAATTCTCACTGACGATGAACTTCTAAATTTTAAAATGCCGGTTCTTTATATCGTTGGAGAAAACGAAACATGTTATGATGGTGAAAGCGCAATACATCGTCTCCATCAAATCGCTCCACACATTGAAACATTTTTTATTAGAGGCACAGGACATGATTTAATGTTTACTCATACTGATATGGTAAACGGTAGAATACTTGAATTTCTCGGGGAATGATTGGAAGCAGAAAGAAAAAGAGCATATTAAAACCCGCGCCCAAAGACAACAGAGGAAGAGTCCAAGAACTCGGCGCTTCGTTTGACAATAAGTTAGCTGCAAGACGCTTGTAAAGTTTTTCTTTAAATTAATTGTATGCTACAACAAGGTCACCTTCACCGTTTTTGGTAAGATGTACGGGTTGGTCCTGCTCGTGGCATATTGACTGGATCTCTTTCAAATCAGATAATATAACATTCACAAAAATGAAATTTATAACAACGAAGATATTGATAGTTCTATTGCTGTTTATTTCCTGTGATAAAGATAAAAATCCGATCGATCCAAATCATAGCGGTGCTTATCAAATTACGAAAAATATAAATTACAATGGCGTTTCCGTTGATATCGTAATTGATAAACCTGATAATAACGAATTGGATGTTCTGATTGTTTTTCACGGGACGGTAAGAAGTGAGAGTTTAATTTTACAGGCAGCACATAATGCGCTTGAAAGGTTTAAGAGCCTTCTTGACAGGAAGGATATGATGATCATAAGTGTAGCTTATCCTGAAGAAAATCTACTTTTTGGAGATAATATTCGACACTGCGAAGCTGCTTTTCTTTGGGTGAAAAATAATGCAAACAGTGAATTAGGGATTACGGTAAATAGGTTATTTCTTGCGGGTCATTCCCAGGGTGGCTATTTGGTTACGCGACTCAACACCATGCATCAAACCGATGGAGTAATTGCCAATGCACCCGGCCCGCTTAATCTGGTGTTCCGCTGTCAGCTTGAAGAAACTGGTCAAATTCCGAATGAAATGGAATGTACGTTACTGTATAATGAATATGGTTCCACTTTAACAGATCCGGACGCTTATTATGAAAGATCATTGTTAAATTATACAGAAGGGTATAAATCTGATATATTATTTATTCAAGGATTACAAGACGGACCCATTCATATGCATTCCTGGCCTCAGTTTAAACAAAAAGTGGAAGATTGTACGAATTGCCAAAGTACTCAATTTCTGGAATTGTCAGGGTTCGGACATACAGCTCTTTTTCAAAGCCGGGAAGCCAGGATCGAATTCAACAATTTTATCAACCGGTGACTAGAAGAATAACACCAACTGCTAACATCTGATCTTTTCGGAGCCTACGACGAAACTATAATACGAACAAATGGTGTTATATTGTTTATTTGTCCAAAAATGAACAAAATACATACATTTTGAGATTTTTGTTGATTATTCACGATTAATTTCTTATATCTGCAAATTTTTCTATAACTACGTGGAGACCAGAAACCACATTAAAAAACGGGGCGAGACCGAAAAGCCAAACGAGTATGAAAAAGAAAGGATTTAAAAATATGAAGAAAATAATTCTAAGTACAGCTCTCCTCCTGATATTCAGCATCAGTGCAATGGGGCAATTTTCAATACGCCCGCAGGTAGGTCTTTATTTTTCCAGTATAGACTACGAGTCCGTTCAAGGATCTGTAAAAGGTAAGACCGGATTACACTTTGGCGCTGACCTCCAGATTGGTTCTCCCTTTTATGTCCAACCCGGACTTAGCATAACTCCTTTAAAACTGGAGATTAAAAATGTCGGTGACATTTCGATTACAAAGTTAAACGTACCGATTATGGTAGGTTTCAAGTTAATTGATCAAGACATAGTTGAAGCATTTGGAGTAAGGATTTTTGCCGGTCCTGATTTTGCTTTTAATGTAAGTGAGAAGATTTCCGATGTAATTACCGATGTTACTTTGGATGATTTAAAGAAATTTCATCTTTCAGGTGTTGCAGGTGCAGGACTACATATAAATATATTTTTCCTTGATATAGGTTATAAATTCGGATTAACTGAAACTATATCTCCGAAGATCGGGTCTGGTGCCAAGCTTAATTATTTTGTGGCCAATGCCGGTATAATAATAGGGTTTTAAACCTTTTGTGAACAGAAAACGCTTGCCATTATACATACGGGATGGCTAAATACTTCCATACATTGATCAACGGACAGAAGCAAGGTATTCTTCTGAAGATGATTTCCGATCATATACAGGCTACGGAAGGTTTATATTTGACTATAGACTGCACGATATATGGGTATTGAAGGAATTGTTTCTATATCGACAGGAAAAACGTTAATCGGGCTTTTTTAATAATGTTACTTTAAGAATAAATTTGTTTATATTTATTATCAGACATTAGCTGATAAAATACCCCCGTAAAATGCGGTTTTAAAAAAGGAAAAAACATGCAGAAAGAAGTCAACAACCGGGAGGAGGTTAAAAGACCTTCTTTCGAAGAGGTTTATATGGACTTTGCTTTTGCAATAGCAAGACGATCGACCTGCTCCAGACTTCAGGTTGGAACGGTGATCACCACTACCGATTTTCGCAAAGTTCTTGCCGTCGGTTATAACGGCAATGCTTCCGGACTACCCAACAGATGTGACCGGACGGAACCGGGTAATTGCGGATGTTTACATTCAGAAGAAAATGCAGTCATCAACTGCGATTCACCGAGGAGTGTTGAGAAGTATGTCTTCGTAACACATCTGCCGTGTTCTCAGTGTGCAAAACGGCTTGTTAATCTTGGCAACGTCAAAAGAGTGTATTACAGTACTGAATACAGATTGATAGAATCAATAGAAATTCTTGAAGGATGCGGTATTAAAGTGATAAGAACGGAACATGGAAAAAATGCGCTTTGAAGGAGCCATTGGATCCGTGCAGCCAAGGATCAGGTTGACACGCTCCTTCGATATACGGGAACACTCATATCTCGGATTTATGCTCCGGCTGAACGGACGGGTTGATGAGGAGCCGGGAGTATTTACAATCGGCATCGGTCCCGGTACCCAGGGAAAACACAAATTCAGAACGGGTATGTCGATAACCGGGGAATGCGTACCGGTAGCGGATACTCGCCTGGAACCGGTCGAATTCTATAAAGTATCGAAAGTATATATTTCAGACCGCCCTGCAGAGAGTGATGATACTCCTCCTCCCTGGATAGGTGAACCACCCGCGCTTGAAGTATACCGGGACCGTGGTCATCGCCGACTTGCATCACAGACGTACGAACGGGAATGCCGGCATTGCATATGGGGTTGCCGGATGGCAGTGGAAATGATCATAGACCATTGGAAACCGGATATCCGGAAATATCGCAACGAAACCTTCTGCTATGGACCGTTATCATGTCCTCTTTATCGACCGGGCCCCACAAGAAAGGTTCCCGGCCGCAAAGGTATGACCTGGGAAGAAGAGGATTGGGTGGACGAACAAGACACAAATCACCGGGAACCGGATGAATAAACTACGTTAAGCAATTAAAAATGAATATCGATGAATATCGGGAATATTGCCTCTCCCTGAAAGGCACAACGGAAGATCTCCCGTTTGATGAGAATACGCTTGTTTTCAAGGTCAAAGGAAAAATGTTCGCTTTAACGGACATCGACCTGTTCGAAAGCATCAACTTAAAATGCGATCCCGAGGAAGCAGTAGAATTACGCGAACAATATGAGGGCATAACACCGGGATATCATATGAACAAACGACACTGGGTAACGGTGAAAACCGACGGCTCGGTCCCCGTTAAGCTGCTATATGAATTAACCGAAAAATCGTACAATCTGGTAATCAACAAACTACCCCGAAGAGATCGGGAAGAATTAAAATAATAGTAACTGAAAAATATTAATACTATCCGGTATTCAGTCCGACGTTATTACGGTGTTCAAATAATAAAATCGTCAACTGTGCTATTGTCTACTGTCTACTGTGCTACTGTCTACTGTTTTACTACCAACTCTAAACCGCTCACCGCTCCAATCCGTACTTCTTGATTTTATTATACAGATGACTGCGCTGAATCTGCAGATCCTCCGCCGTCTGACTCACATTCCAACCTCGTTTCTCAAGCTGATGAAGGATAAACTCCTTCTCGGCATTGTCTTTAAATTCCTGAAAAGTACCTGCTGTATCGATTATGGAATCGATAGATCCTTTCTTCTTCGGGGCAAGTAATGCGAGATCGTCGGGCGTTATCTTGTTACCGGCCGACATAATAACCAGACGCTCGACAATATTCCGCAGCTCCCGTACATTTCCCCTCCACTCGTAGGTTTGCAGCATTTTAATTGTTTCCTTATCGAAAGACTTATTCGGAAACCCATTACGCCTGCACACGGCATCGGAAAATGCCTGTGCAAGCTCGGGAATATCCTCCGAACGTTCTCTTAACGGCGGAATGTGAACCGGTATAACGTTCAGGCGATGAAATAAATCTTCGCGGAATTTACCCTCTTCTATCAGCTTGTGTAAATCCTGATTGGTCGCCGCAATGACGCGGACATCCACCTCCACGATTTTGTTCGATCCGAGACGTTCGATCTTTCCTTCCTCGATTGCCCGTAATACCTTCGCCTGCGCCGTAAGACTCATATCCCCAATTTCATCAAGGAAGAGGGTGCCTTTGTGCGCATATTCGAATTTCCCGATCCTCCTCGTGGCTGCACCGGTGAATGCTCCTTTTTCGTGTCCGAACAGCTCCGACTCAAGCAGCTCATTCGGTATCGCCGCACAATTCACCTCGATAAATGACATATCGGTCCGCTTGCTGTACCGATGCAACGCTTTCGCCACAAGCTCTTTTCCGGTTCCGTTCTCTCCGGTGATCAGGATACGGGCGTCGGTCGGACCGACCCGCTTTATCAGCTCGATTATTTTTTGAATTACCTGACTTTTTCCAAGTATCTGTTCGTCGGTTTCGACTTTCTCTTTTATCTCCCGGTAGTCCTGAGACAGCTTGCGCTGACGGAGCGCATTCCTTATTGTCACTAAAACTTTATCCCGGTCGAGCGGTTTCTCCAGAAAATCATACGCGCCTTTTTTTGTCGCTTCAACCGCCGTTTCAATTGTACCATGCCCCGATATCATAATGACGGGAACATCGACATCCATCTCACGGATCGCATCTAAAACTTCAAGTCCATCCATACCCGGCATTTTAATATCGAGTAAAACGACATCGACCGGTTCATCATCGATAACCTGCAAAGCTTTTTTACCGTTTTCCGAAAACAGCGATTCGTATCCTTCATAGTCAAGGATCATCTTGATCGAATCGCGAATGGATTTTTCGTCGTCTACTACTAAAATCTTGGTCATTGATGTTGGGGTTTAAATGTTATCGTTGTTATATGTGAATAAGTGCGTGGGAGCATGATTGCATGGATGCATGGGTGCATGGATGCATGGTTGCATGGATGCATGGATGCATGATTGGTTAATTGTATTTTATCATTTTTCATCGCTGGTATAATAGATATTGTATTGTTCGATAATTTCTCTTACTTGGTAATCATTGTGCCAGTCTGACTTTTCCTGTAGTTTTGTGATATTATTTTTGTTAAACTTGATCAACTTATTTTCAAGTGAATAATGCATTTCGTCATATTTAACAAACCATTCTTCTTCAATAATGTTCGCTCTAAATAATGCAAAGATTTGGGAGTAATTCTCACCTAATGATGATAACGCATATGTTATAAATTGAATATATTCTTTTAATGATCTCCGGCAATATCCCTCGCTTACATTTGAGGGAACAGATAATGCCGAACCTTCAACCTGTCCCTTCGTTTTAAATGAAATATTGTCAATTGTATCAATCTTTAATTTCACAAATGAAAAAAGAGAGATTCCCTCCTGCCAGACCTCAAGCTTCCTGTATCCACGATTAATATTTTTATTCTTTTCAAGGTATTTCTTAAAAATATAGTCCATAAGAATTACTCCTTATCGTAAATAACGAATAGTCATTAATCCGCACAATCCGCCGTTCAACATGCACCCATGCAATCATGCAACCATGCATCCATGCACCCATGCAACCACTCCCCCCCACTCTACGTTTGTATAACCCCGGGATTAAACCGCGGCAATTCTCCCCGACAGTTCGCGATTTCGATTCCCCGGCTGATAAAATCTCTCGTTTTCGCTGGATCGATTATACCGTCGATCCAGAGGCGCGCCGCCGCAAAGAAAGGATTTGTCTCACTGTCGTACCGGTCCTTGATATCCTTGAGCTGTTTTGCTTTTTCTTCTTCACTCAGTTTTTCACCTTTTTTTTCCATTGCCTGAAGACGAATACCGAGAAGGGTTTTGCTCGCCTGGTCTCCGCCCATGACAGCTATTTTCGCCGATGGCCATCCGACGATGAACCGCGGATCGTATGCCTTACCGCACATCGCATAATTACCGGCACCGTAACTGTTGCCGGCAATTATCGTGAATTTAGGTACGACACTGTTGGCGACGGCATTCACCATCTTTGCTCCGTCTTTAATGATACCGCCGTGCTCGGCTCTGCTGCCGACCATAAAACCGGTAACATCCTGAAAGAACACGAGCGGTATTTTCTTTTGGTTGCAGTTCATAATGAAGCGTGCGGCTTTATCTGCGCTTTCGGAATAAATAACACCACCGACCTGCATTTCGCCCTTCGCATTTTTCACTATGGATCGCTGATTCGCTACGATACCCACCGACCAACCGTCGATTCGCGCGTAACCGGTTATGATCGTCTTCCCGTAATCGCGTTTGTATTCGTCCAGCTCGCTGTTATCGATAATACGGGCTAGGATCTGGTACATATCATACGGTTTTGATCTGTCTTCGGGGATGATGCCGTATATCTCCCCTGCATCTAATGCCGGCGGCTGCGGAGTAATCCGATTAAAGCCGGTCTTGTGCTCCTCGCCGAGTTTCCCGATAATATTTCTTATCTGATTGAGGCAGGTCTCGTCGTCTTTCATTTTATAGTCGGTGACACCGCTGATCTCGCAATGAACCGTTGCTCCGCCGAGATCTTCGTTATCGGTCTCTTCACCGATGGCTGCTTTTACAAGATGGGATCCGGCTAAAAAAACGTAGCCGGTTTTATCGACGATGAGAGCTTCATCGCTCATAATCGGAAGGTACGCTCCGCCTGCAACACAAGGACCCATAATAGCAGCGATCTGTGTAATCCCGAGCGACGACATGACCGCGTTATTCCGGAATATCCGGCCGAAATGTTCTTTATCGGGAAAGATTTTACTTTGCAGCGGTAAAAAAACGCCCGCGGAATCGACCAGGTATACGATCGGTAAACGGTTTTCTATAGAGATTTCCTGTGCCCGCAGATTTTTCTTACACGTGATTGGAAACCATGCACCTGCCTTTACCGTCGCATCGTTTGCTACGATGACGACATCCCTGCCGTGAATTTTACCGATCCCGAAAACCGTCCCCGACGAAGGCGCCCCGCCATATTCAGCATACATCCCGTATGCCGTGAACAAGCCGATCTCAAAAAAAGAAGATTGCGGATCGATAAGTTTATCGATCCGCTCACGCGCGGTGAGTTTGTTTTTCGCGTGCTGTTTTTTAATTGCTTCCTCACCGCCTCCGAGCATTATTTTTTTGGCTTTTGCATCAATCACGCGAATCAGATTTTTGGTGATGTCTTCGTTGCGATTAAATGCAGCATCCTTTTTTACGTCTTTACCGATTCGGGGCATCGTTCATCCGTTTGTCTATTTTAATAGCAGTCGTGCGATGACCATCTTTTGTACTTCGGACGTTCCCTCGCCTATGGTCATCAGTTTTACATCGCGGTACAATTTTTCTACCGGGTATTCTTTGATGAAACCGTACCCGCCGTGGATCTGGACCGCTTCGTTTGCGGCGCGTGTCGCCGCCTCGCTTGCGAAGTACTTCGCTTTGGCTGCTGCAAGGGTATAATCTAATCCGTTATCTTTCCGGTATGCCGCCTCAAACGTGAGTAACCGGGCAGCCTCTATCTCGGTATGCATATCGGCAATTTTAAACTGTATTGCCTGCAATTCAGCAAGTGTTTTACCGAATTGTTTCCGCTCATTCGCATATTTCAAACTATGCTCCAGCGCTCCCTGAGCGATACCGACAGAAAGAGCGGCAATACCGATGCGTCCGCCGTCGAGCACTTTCAAGGCCTGCTTGAAACCGTCACCTTCTTCACCGAGCCGGTTCTCCACAGGGATTTTCACGTTCTCAAAGATCAGCGTTGCGGTATCGCTTGCACGCATCCCGAGTTTGTTTTCTTTTTTTCCGACCGAGAATCCGCTCATCCCCTTCTCGATAATAAATGAAGTGATACTCTCTTTTCCTTTACTCTTATCCGTTTTTGCCATGATAACATAAGTCTCACCGACCGAACCGTGCGTGCAAAATGTTTTGCTTCCGTTTAATATGTAGTGATCGCCGTTGCGCTCTGCAAACGATTGCATCCCTCCTGCATCGCTCCCGGAACCGGGTTCGGTCAATCCCCATCCCCCGAGTTTCTTCCCGAAGCAGAGATCGGGTAAATATTTTTTCTTCTGCTCGCTATTCCCGAAAAGGAATATATGAGACGTGCATAACCCGTTATGTGCCGCAAGTCCGAGACCGACGGACGGATCGACCTTCGATATCTCTTCCATCATGACTGCAAAATCGAGGGTGCTCATATCGGATCCGCCGTATTCTTCGGGAAAAATGGCTCCGAGAAAACCGACTTCCCCTAATTTTTGAAATATCTCTTTCGGAAACTCCTGGCTTTCATCGTACTTCATTACATACGGTTTGATCTCTTTTTCCGCAAAATCACGAGCCAGATCACGCACCATACGTTGATTCTCCGAGATCGTAAAGTTGATGCCGTCAGATTCTTCGATACTCATTGATATTCATTCCTCCCGATACATTTATTAAGACTTAATTATTTATTTTTTCATTCTTAAAATGATCGATCAACTTTTCTGCGAGATCATAGGGCGACGTTCTGTAGTCGCGGACTGCATCGAGATGTTTATTGAAGAATGAACGACGGTCCCCCGTCCAGAATTCCCGGTACAGCCGTTTTGTAACAAGCTGGTCGACCCGCTCGGCAAGCGACTCAATCCGGCGTTTCTGGAATTCCTCTGATTCCTGTGTACGCTTCTTAAATTCATTGAGTTTGACGTCCAGTTCGTCGATGCCCTTATTCTGATTTGCGATCGTTTTTACAACCGGCGGATACCACGATGTACTGCTTCGCAGATGCAGAATTGAGTCGATCGCCGCCGCCGCCTGATCCGCGCCGCTACGGTCCGATTTGTTGAGTACAAAAACATCGGCGATTTCCATGAGCCCGGCTTTCATCGCCTGGATTGAATCGCCCGATTCCGGGACGAGCACCACAACCGTAGCATCGGATGCCCGCACGATATCGATCTCCGATTGTCCCACGCCGACGGTTTCGAGAAAGATAATATCCTTGCCCGCAGCATCGAGCACATCCGCCGCCTCGCGCGCTTTTTTACTCAGTCCGCCAAGACTGCCGCGGGAGGCCATACTGCGGATAAAAACATTCTCATTCATTTCGACATCCGACATCCGGATGCGGTCGCCGAGAACAGCGCCGCCGGTAAACGGACTCGTAGGATCGACCGCGATGATACCGATCTTCAATCCCTGTTTGATATAGAAATCAGTAAGTTTATTCGTAAGCGTACTTTTGCCCGAACCAAGCGGTCCGGTAATACCTATCCGGTATGCATTGCCTGTCAGAGGAAATATTTGCCGCAGCAGCGGATCGGCATCGACGGTATCGTTTTCAACCATCGATATACAGCGCGCAATCGCCCGTCGGTTTCCGTCGGCTATTTGCCTGAGGAGATCATCGATTGTATCCTGCCGGACTTTTTTCATTTCTGCTTTTTAAAATATTCGACCGTTTCTCTGAGTCCCTGTTCAAGTGAGATCTTCGGTTCCCAACCGAGGACATCTTTGGCAAGTGCATTATCGAGCACGCTTCGAAGTTGTTCGCCTTTCTTAGCCGGACCGTGGACTTCCTCGCACTCCGTGCCGGTCAGATCGCGAAGTTGTCTGAACAATATATTTACATCGGATTCTATACCGGTACCGAGATTGAAAATCCCCGTGCCGGGGTAATCCAGCGCCCGGATATTCGCATCGACAATATCACCGACGTACACATAATCTCTCGTCTGTTTACCGTCGCCGTTGATAACCGGTTCCTCCCCGTTTAAAAATTTCGTCGTGAAAATAGCCACGACACCGGCTTCCCCGTGCGGATTCTGACGCGGTCCGTAAATATTTGCAAATCGAAGCGAAATATAATCGATACCGTAAATTTCCTTATAATAGAACAGATACTGTTCAAAGGAAAGTTTAGCGACACCGTACGGTGACAGCGGTCGCAGCGGATGCTTTTCGTCCGCGGGGAAATAATCCTGTTCGCCGTATATCGCACCGCCTGTCGATGCGAATATTACCTTTTTCACATCGTATTTTGCACAGCACTCGAGCAGATTCAGACCTCCGATGATGTTCACCGATGCATCGAATTTCGGATCGGCAACCGATTTCCTGACGTCCATCTGAGCCGCGAGGTGATACACTGCATCGAAATTTTCCTCAAGAAACAATGTACCGAGATTATTGCTTCGGACATCGAGTTTGATGAAACGAATTTTGCGGGGAAGATTTTTAACCGACCCCGATGAGAGATCGTCAAGAACGACGACCTTGTGTCCTTTTTCGATGAGTGCATCGACTATATGTGAACCAATGAATCCGGCACCGCCGGTTACTAAGATTTTCAATGTACTATTCTCCTATTCCCATGATATATTGTTATGTAGATATATCGCTGTAGTAAAATAAAAAGTAGACAGTAGACAAACAGGCAGTAGACAATATTTCTTACCGATTATTTTGACCGTCACTTTGATTTCCTTTGATATTTCTCAGGATGATTAATCATGTGATTTAATAATCGTCCGATTTCTTCTGATTTATCTCGGAGCTCGATGTTTTTATCATTTGAAATATAACCACACGCTTCGGCAAAATCCAATGAAATTTGCGTCTCTGTATTCTCCATATCAGCATCACTCATTTTACTTGAAAAAAGCTTGGGATATTGACGCTTACGATATCCTTCTCCTATTGCTCTGCATACTGCACGGGTAGATCTGCGAACCTGATCGGTCAATTCATATTTTTCATCAGGTGGAAATCCTTTTGTAAGTTCAAATACCTCCATTGCCAGAGCGAATGATTTCTTATAAACAATCAAATCCCTAAAATTCATTTGTAATAAACCCTTTCGGTATACTTTACATATTACTATTAATTATTTAAAAAAAAGTCCCTTAAATAACAACGCCTACTTGTCTACTGTCTACTTGCCTACTGCTTACTGTCTACTTACCGCCTAAACCCTTCGCCCCGATATCACTCCGATAATACGCCCCGTCAAATGTTATTTTTTCAACCGCACGATAAGCCGTTCGTATAGTTTCCTGCAGATCGTCCTGATAGCCGATAGCGGTAACTCCGAGGACGCGCCCTCCGGCGGTGAGAATTGCATCGCCTTCGCGTTTCGTCCCTGCGTGAAAGACGACGACACCGTCCTCTTCTTTTATGTTCTGCAGTCCGCTGATCTTTAAGCCTGTTTTATATGTATCCGGATATCCCCCCGATGCCATAACGACACAGACGGCCGATGCCTCGTGAAAACGAATGCTATCCTGTTTCAGTTCACCTCCGGCGCAGGCATACAGTATTTCCGCCAGGTCATCATCGATCAGCGGCAGCACCACCTGTGCTTCCGGATCACCGAACCGGCAGTTATATTCAAGAACTTTGATACCCGATGCCGTCAGTATCAATCCTGCATACAGACATCCGATGAAGGGGTATCCTTCATCCCGCATACCCTGTACCGTCGGTACAAGCACATTTTTCCTCGCGGTTTGTAATATCTCATCCGTTGCGATCGGTGCAGGCGAATAAGCTCCCATCCCCCCGGTGTTTTTTCCTTTATCGCCGTCGAGGATTTTCTTATGATCCTGTGCCGCCATTAAGGTGACAAACCGTGATCCGTCACAAAGTGCAAACACGCTCACCTCTTCACCTTCAAGGAATTCTTCTATGACTATCGTTGCGCCCGCATCTTTAAACGCATCGCCCTGCAGCATCGATCGCGTGACTTCACGCGCTTCATCTCTTTCGCTGCAGATCAGCACGCCTTTACCGGCTGCCAGTCCGCTTGCTTTAATGACAACCGGCATAGGGATTTCATCCAGATATCTGATCGCATCATATAATTGTTCTCTCGAGAAAGTGCGGAAATCCGCCGTCGGTATCCCCTGCCGTTTCATAAATTCTTTCGAGAAAGCTTTACTCCCCTCGATCATCGCGGCCTGTTGTCCCGGACCGAAGCAACGGATCCCTGTGGTGCGCACCTTGTCTGCCAGACCGTCGACAAGAGGAGCTTCCGGACCGATTACGGCGAGATCGATATTGTACTGTTTGAGAATATCGATAATTGCATCGTGATTTTCAATCGTCACGGCAACATTCGTCGCTACACCTGCCGTACCGGGATTGCCGGGCAGGCATAGTAATGTTTCAACTTTCGGACTTTGCTGTAATTTCCACGCCAGGGCATGTTCCCTGCCGCCCGAACCTATGATTGCTATATTCATGCGTATTTATACTCGGTAACTTTATTAAAAATTCCTGCAAGGTCTCCCGTTAATTTCGTTCTATCGTATTTTTCAACCGCCGATTCGGGGACCGGTAATAATTCACGGCGGCGGAATTTTTCAAAATACTGCAGTACAGCGCTTGCTATTTCATCAATATTTTCCGGATCTGTTACAACGCCGGTGCCCGTTTCGGTTACGATTTGTGAAACAATACCTTCGGGGACCGCTGCCAGAATCGGTTTCCGCGCTCCGAAGTAGTCGTACAGCTTTCCGGTGGTATGATGTTCGTGATTCTTCTTCTTTCCGAGCGTGAGAAACAACACATCCGAATTCATCATAACGCCGGTACAGGACCGATGGTCGATATAGCCGAGCAATTCAACATCGTTCTGTAGTCCGAGTTTTCTGATAATTTTTTCATGGGCTTCCCTGAATAAACCGGCGAACGTCAGCTTTATGCGTCCTCTGAGTTTTGGATTCTCGTTGAAAATCTTCGCCACTGCGTGGAGTAGCGGTACGGGTGTAATATCTTCGATGAATGTTCCGGTATGTGTAATCCGCATTGTGTGCGAGTCCGGCAGCGGGGGCAGAGAATCGACTATAAAATCAGCGGGATCGAATCCCTGCGGAATGATGTTTACGTCGTTGTAATGTAAGAAAGAATATTGTTCCAGAATTTTTATCTTGATTTTCCGGTTCACGACAACGACTTTGCTTGCCGTCTTCAGACAGGATTTTTCCAGATTATAGTGTGCGTAGCGATGCAGGGGCGTCGGATAAAACGCAAATTGATAATCGAGCCAGGCATCGCGGTAATCCAGCACGAGCGGCACCTGTAATTTGCGTGACAGGTCTCTTCCGATAATGTGGTCGGTAAACGGAGGTGCCGTGCTGAAAACAAGTTCGATATTATACTTATCCTTCACTTCTTCAATTTTCCTGATAGCCGGTTTCTTCCAGCCTATTTTGTTATCCGGTATGAAAACGGTTTGACTTGCGCGGTTCATCAGCTTACGGACGGACTCGCGGGGTAGTTTCACGGCTTCGCCCGGTTTATATAAACGCGTCGGATCGATCGATCCCGTGCGAATGATATCCACACCGGCATCTTCGACCTCTTTGAGCAATGACTTGTCATATGCATAATAACCGCCGGGTGAAACCGTCAACACAACCGGATACCATCCAAAGTTACGTAAATATTTCACAAATTTTACGGTTCTCTGCACACCGCTCAGCCCCATCGGGGGAAAGTAATATGCAATTACCAGTACATTCCGATCCATTTCATTTACACCGTCATTAATTCACGCGGGAGCGTCGTTAATAATTCGCACCCGTCAGTCGTCACGAGTATGTCATCTTCGATACGTATTCCAAAACGTTCCGGGACATATACTCCCGGCTCAAGGGTAATGGTCGAATCCGCGACAAGCCGTTCCTTACTGTGAGGAGAAATTCTCGGCAGTTCGTGTACATCGAGTCCGATCCCATGCCCGAGCGCATGGTTGAAGTATTTACCGTATCCGCTTTTTCGGATATATCCGCGACCGACACTGTCGAGTTTTTTACAGCTTATTCCATCGCGGACCGCATCCGTGGCCCGATGCAGCGCTTCGTTCACGATGGTATAACATTTTTGCGATTCGGAATCCGGGCGTCCGACGGCAATCGTGCGGGTTATATCGCTATGGTAGCCGTTAAACGTGCAACCGAAATCTATTACCATGAGCTCTTTGTTTTTAATTTTTTTATCCGTTGGTCTGGCATGCGGAAGTGCCGCACGCGCACCGCTTGCAACGATAGATTCGAACGCGTCCCCCTCCGCACCGTTCAACCGGTGCTGATACGTTATTTCTGCGGCGATCTCCTTTTCCGGGACACCAGGCTTTATCATACCGATAACATTCCTGAACGTCTGCTCCGAAATTGCAATAGCTTTTTTAATGGAATCGATTTCGGATTGACTTTTCTGCAGCATCAACGGTTCGATCGTGACATCGAGTGCCTTCCACCGTTTGCCGGAAAGTTTTTTCTGATTAATTTTATACTGTTTGTAGGAAAGATATTTCGATTCAATACCTATGTGTGTAGCATTGCGGAGAAAATTTCTTCGTTTAACTTCATCATACAATCCGCTTTTTGCAATAACCAATCTATAGTCCTGAACCTCTGTGGCCGCCTGCACTTCATATCGGCTGTCGGTAATGAGATACCGGTTCCGTGGGGTTACAAGAACCAGGCCATTCGATCCGGTAAAACCCGTCAGATAACGTATATGGACAGGCCGTGAAATAATGATTGCATCAAGTTTATTTTCCTCCAAAAGATAGGTGATATATGCGGCCCGGCGTTCCGTAATCGAAATGATCTCCATTAAATTATTATAAGCTATAGTTCGGTGCTTCCTGTGTAATCTGTACATCGTGTGGATGACTTTCGCGTAATCCGGCAACGGTCATTCTCATAAATCGGGATTCGCTTTTGAGTTTTGCTATCGTGGAAACACCGCAATATGCCATGGCAGCACGCAAGCCCCCGATCATCTGGTGCACGGTTTCGCGTAGCGTTCCGCGATACGGTACTCTTCCTTCAATCCCTTCCGGTACGAGTTTCGGAAGCTCGTCCTCCACATCCTGGAAATAACGATCCCTGCTTCCCTTTTTCATGGCACTAAGAGATCCCATCCCGCGATAGACTTTATAGGTCCTTCCCTCGTAGAGAACTTTCTCACCCGGGCTTTCTTCAACACCAGCAAACATACCGCCGATCATAACCGTATCGGCACCAGCGGAGATCGCTTTGGCAATATCGCCGGTCTGCTTGATGCCGCCGTCGGCAATAACTGGTATTCTGTTGCGCGCAGCGGCTTTTGCGCATTCGTAAATAGCGGTTACCTGAGGGACACCCACACCGGCTACAACGCGGGTAGTGCAGATGGAACCGGGACCGACACCGACTTTTACGGCATCGACACCCGCTTTTATAAGATCGAGCGTGGCTTCCGCCGTCACAATATTCCCGGCAATAAGCTGTAAATTCGGGAATTCTTTCCGTATCCTTTTCACCATATCGATCACACCCTTCGAATGTCCGTGTGCGGTATCGACCACGACAACGTCGGTGCCGTGTTCGGTCAGAACACGTACCCGATCGATAGTATCATCGGTAATCCCGACCGCTGCCCCGACGAGCAAGCGACCGTGTTTATCTTTCGATGCATTGGGATGACTTTTTTTCTTTTGAATATCTTTGAAGGTAATCAAACCGACCAGTATCCCTTTTTTATCGACGACAGGGAGCTTCTCGATTTTATGATTTTGGAGAATTATTTCCGCCTCTTCGAGTGTTGTTCCGCGGGGTACGGTCACAAGGTTATCTTTTGTCATCACTTCGCTGACTGTAAGATCCTGGTTCGGTTCAAAGCGAAGATCTCTATTGGTGAGTATACCGACGAGTTTACCTTCATCGACGATAGGGACACCGGAAATACTATACCTATGCATTAGCTCAATGGCATCGCTGACTTTTTTATCGGGAGTCAGAGTTATCGGATTCATGATCATACCGCTTTCGGAACGCTTTACACGATCTATTTGAGCGGCATGTTGCTCGATGGTCATATTTTTATGAATGATCCCAATCCCTCCCTCACGGGCAAGTGCAATAGCCATCCCCGCTTCGGTGACGGTATCCATCGCGGCACTGATGATCGGGATATTTAGGGTAATACCGCGGGTTAATCTTGTTTTCGTATCAACTTCACGCGGCAGCACACTTGATTTTGCCGGTACGAGCAACACATCGTCGAATGTAAGAGAATCTCCGATAAATTTGTTTATTTTTGCCATATCTTATTCCTATTGAGACTACAGCATGTAAAAGATACACTATCGTGTTTATTATGTAAACGCCGCTATACCGGTAATATCCTGACCGATTATGAGCGTGTGAATTTCATGGGTACCTTCATAGGTCATAACCGACTCGAGGTTTGCAGCGTGCCGCATAACCGGATATTCATCAAGGATACCGTTCGCACCGAGTATGCCGCGGGAAAGACGCGCTATCTCAAGAGCATGATAACAGTTGTTCCGTTTCGCCATTGATACGTGCGTATGATGAAGCGTGCCTGCATCTTTCATCTGACCGAGCCGCCAGCACAACATCTGTCCTTTCGTAATCTCCGTCACCATGTAAACCAGTTTTTCCTGTGTTATCTGGAATGAACCGATCGGTTTATCAAATTGAATGCGGGTCTGCGCATACTGTAAAGCTGAGTCGTAACATGCCATCGCTGCACCGAGCACACCCCATGCGATACCGTAGCGCGCCTGGTTCAGACACATCAACGGCGATTTCAGACCGCCTGATTCCGGCAGTATATTTTCTTCCGGTATCTCACAATCTTCAAAGACAAGCTCGGACGTGATCGAAGCACGAAGGGAGTGTTTACCCTTCATCTCCGGTGCGGTATAGCCTTTTGTTCCTTTCTCAACCAGAAACCCGCGAACAACGCCGTCAAGTTTTGCCCACACAACGGCCACGTCTGCGATAGTACCATTTGTGATCCACATCTTCGTACCGTTCAATATGTAACGATCGCCTTTCCTTTCGGCGCGTGTTTTCATACCTGAGGGATTGCTGCCGAAATCGGGCTCGGTGAGACCGAAGCATCCGATCTTTTCCCCCGATGCTAATTTCGGGAGCCACTGTTTCTTCTGTGCATCGCTTCCGAATGTAAAGATGGGATACATGACGAGTGCACTCTGTACCGAGGCAAAGCTTCGTATTCCGCTGTCGCCGCGTTCAAGTTCCTGCATCACAAGTCCGTAGGCAATGTTATTCATCCCCGCACAACCATACTCTTCGGGTAACGTAGCTCCGAGTAACCCGAGTTCTCCCATCTTAGGAACGATATCCCTCGGAAAGGTACACTCTCTGTTATGTTTTTCTATTATAGGGATGACATTGTCATCAACAAATTCGCGTACCGTATCCCGCACGAGAATATCATCTTTATCAAATACGTCATCCAGATTAAAATAATCCACACCTTTGAATTTCGCCATAGTATATCCTCTTTATTTTCAACAATATATAACGTTGGGTTTCCGAAAGGTTTGTAAATATAAACTATTAAAAATAGGCAAAATAGCCAGAAAAGTCAATTTGGGGAAAAGAATCGTAAAAAAGAAGTTTTACGGTAGGGGATGGATGCATGGTATGCGTGAATGCATGGCTGCATGGATGCATGCTTGGATGGTTGGGTGATTGGATCTTAAAGCTGATTACGTCGCTCACGGTCTGTTAACCCATAACCGCTTTTATCCTGTTCACGGAGCCCTCCGGCATCTGGGGTATGAACGTGTCCTGCTGCTCGACGCCATTGACTATGAGAGACATAACTCCCTTCGAAACATGCGAGGGATTTTCTACTTCAATAATGTATTCGGCGCCGCGATACTTTCGTGTGACCGTGAAGCCATCCCAGGTTTTCGGAATGCAGGGGTCGACAACCAGACCGTCGTATTCGGGCCGAATGCCGAGTATATATTGAGTAATCGCGTAATAATTCCACGCCGCGGTTCCGGTTAACCAACTGTTCTTCGCCTCGCCGGGTATGACTGCGTCTTTCCCTGCTATCATCTGTGAATATACATAAGGTTCGGTTTTGTGCAGATCGCTTATGTCTTCCAGAAATGACGGAGCAATTTTTTTATAGTATTCGAATGCATTATCGCCGTTACCGACAACGGTTTCGGCAATCATAATCCACGGGTTATTGTGACAAAAAATACCGGCATTCTCTTTGTACCCGGGCGGATAGGTAGATATCTCGCCGAATTGAATATGATATTTCGTGAAAGCCGGATTATGCAGCACGATACCATATTCACAATCAAGGTGTTTCATAACAGACCGTAATGCTTTTTCAGCTTTGCCGTCATCAATTCCCACACCGGCCATCACACAAAATCCCTGCGTTTCGATAAATATTTTTCCCTCTTCGTTTTCGTGACTGCCGACTTTATTGCCGTAATAATCGTATGCCCGTAAAAACCAATCACCGTCCCACCCATAGGTATGTATCGCCTGGCGCATATCATCTATATGCCGGCAGGCTTCCTCCGCTTCTTTATGATGACCGGTTCTTTTACACAGCGAAACAAATTCGTTGCCGTAGAGAATGAATTGACCGGCGATGAAGATAGATTCAGCCTTTCCCCCCGATTTGTTTTCTGTTGTTTGAAAGGATTCATCGGGATTGGTGGAAAAGCAATTGAGATTAAGACAATCGTTCCAATCGGCTCGGCCGATAAGCGGTAAACGATGCGGACCGAGATTGTGTACCACATGGTAAAACGAGCGGCGCAAGTGCTCGAATAGACTTTGGGCTTTTAATGCATCGTTATCGAACGGGACATGCTCATCAAGTATAGAAAAATCACCCGTTTCTTTAATATAGGCAGTCGTCGACAATATAAGCCACAGGGGATCGTCGTTGAAATTTCCCCCGACCTCATGATTTCCCTTTTTGGTCAGCGGCTGATACTGATGATACGCGCCACCGTCTTCGAACTGAGTTGCGGCAATATCGAGAATTCGCTCGCGTGCCTTACCCGGTATCTGATGCACAAATCCTATAAGGTCCTGGTTGGAATCACGGAATCCCATCCCCCGGCCAATTCCGGATTCAAAGTAAGAAGCGCTCCGTGACATATGGAATGTAACCATACACTGATACTGGTTCCAGATATTCACCATCCGGTTCAGTTTTTCATCGTCACTCCTCAGTTGATACACCGACAGCAAGTCATCCCAGAATTCCCGCAGCCGGTCGAATGCATCTTCAACCTGCTTTGTGTTCTCAAATTGTTCGATCATGCTTCGTGCGGGTGTCTTGTTGATAACCTGCGGTGATTCCCACTTATTGTTAGCATCGTTCTCCGCATAACCGAGTATGAAAATAAAATCTTTTATCTCACCCGGTTTCAGCGTGATCTGCAGACAATGCGATGCAACGGGAGCCCATCCGTGCGCGATCGAATTCCCCGGTTGGTTTCGTTCAACAACCTGCGGAAGTTCAAACCCGTTATACAGGCCGATGAACGAGTCCCGGTCGGTATCAAATCCATCGATGGAGTGATTAACCGAATAAAATGCAAAATGATTCCGGCGTTCACGGTATTCAGTTTTATGATAGATCACCGGTTGATCGACCTCGACCTCACCGGTCGAAAAGTTGCGCTGGAAATTAGTCATATCATCGAGCGCATTCCAGAGACACCACTCCACAAAAGAATATACCGTAAACGATTTCTCTTCGTTGCTTTTATTGCCGAGTGTGAGCCGTTGTATTTCCCCGTTAAAACCCAGGGGTACAAAAAAAAGTATACTTGCTTCGAGTTTATTGAGTTCACCGGTGATACGTGTATATCCTAATCCGTGTCTGCACTCATAATTATCAAGCGTTTTTTTTACGGGTTTCCAACCCGGCGACCAGACCGTTCCGTTCTCATGTATGTAAAAATATTTCCCGCCCGAGTCGATCGGGACATTGTTATAACGGAATCGTGTAAGACGGCGCAACCGTGCGTCTTTGAAAAAACTGTAACCGCCTGCGGTATTCGATAGTATGCTGAAGAAATCTTCGTTACCGAGGTAGTTGATCCACGGATAGGGGGTTCTGGGGTTGGTGATTATGTATTCCCGGCCGGCATCACTGAAATTTCCGTAGTTCATGTTTTTCTGTTTTTTCCCATGTTAGTGTGATACTCTGGAAGCTTTGTAATGCAGTACAATTACAGGATGATTCGTTACAGTTAAAACTATTCCATCAATTGAGTTCTGGAGGTGTAGTTGATCCGAAGATAGTATAAAATTTCGTTCCCGAATAAGTAATGACTACTCGGAAGGCACAAGTGGTACTAAAGAACGGTAATTATTTTTTGCCGTCTTCATAAGTAATCCCGGTAAGGGTGCCATTGATTCATAAACCGGTATAGTTGCTAAACCTAATGCAGCAGCTTCTGCACCTGCGGCAGCGTTGAGGAGATCAGGGTAACTTGTTTTTTCCCTTATTCGTAAAGTCGGCAAAATTATTTTCAATTTTTCCAGAAGTTCATTAATTATCGGATCCGGCAACCGCCCTCCGAAAAATATTGCCTGAGGATCAATCAGATATTCAATTGCAAGAATCAGCGGTGCAAGATGCGAAGCACCCTGCTCAATCCATGATAGCAGCAAAGCATTTTGTTGATTGTATAATTCCTCAAGATCAATCAGATTGGAAACGCTATACCCTTCAGCATTCAATTTCTTGTACAAACTGGGAAGCCGAAAGAACTGACCGAGATGCGGTTTCTGGGTATTTTGGTCAATGTAAAAAGTATTTTGAGCAGGGTAATAACCGAGCTCACCTGCATTACCGGTAAATCCAAAATATGGCTGCCCGTTTATCACAACACCGCCACCCAGTCCCGCACCAAAATATACATAAAAAAATGTACCTATATGACGACCCTTGCCATACCAGAGTTCGCCAATTGCCGCGGCCGTAGCATTGTTTTCGATAAAGACAGGTAAGGAAAGCTTCTTACCAAGTATCTCCCTTACCGGAACGTTTGACCAACCGGGTAAACCAATCGGATTCACTATATCCTTAACGACCATTCCATCCGACACGGAAAAAGGCCCCGGTAAACCTAGCCCGACGCCCCAGATTTTATCACGTGAGAGTCCCTCGCGTCCGATTAACTCTTTTGCTGTATTTTCAAGAATAACCATCGCTTCGTCCGGTGACGGGAATTTTAATTCTTTATTAATCTGTTGCCGGGGGGTACCGAGAAGATCGACAAGCACACCGGTTAGATGGTCTTTGTCAAGATCAAGTCCGATAGAAAATGCACCATCAGGATTAATCTTCAATGGTATAGACGGCGCACCGCGTCCTTCACGCAGCCGATCCGCTTCAAGGATCATTCTTGATTGTATTAAATTTCTGGTGATGTTTGTAACCGTTTGAGCCGTTAATTGTGTCCGGCGAGCAATTTCAACGCGTGAGAGCGGACCGTATAATCTGATAGTCTCGAGTACGATACGTACATTAAAAGTCTTGGTATATTCAAGATTCGTCCCTGTGAGCATTTTTTACCTTCTCCTAAGCTAAGGAGTATTCTGCAAATTGAATGATAAATCTAACAATCTAATAACTGGTATTTAAAATTTATTATTTTTATCCTAATACTAAAAATATCTTTACCGTAATTTCCCTTAAAACACTGAAATTAATTGAATTTAATCAAAACAATTGAGTTAATCAATTTTTTTTAGTTATTTTTTTTGAAATAATATTGCATTTTATTAATCAATTTGATTAATTATGGGTATATAAAAATATATCAGTCCATTTTGATGATCACCTTAACATAAATAATGGTCTGTCTTTTTATGACATCCAAATATGACAACGGTTTTAATAAACCACCCCCCTCCACAAATAATATAATGATTGGATACTCATGAATATAATCTCCCCGCAATACGATCATATAAGCTACCGCCGTTGCGGTAAAAGCGGATTAAAGCTGCCATCCATTTCACTTGGCCTATGGCATAATTTCGGTAGCGTGGATTCCTATGAAAACGCCCGCAACATGATACTCCATGCATTCAATCGCGGTATTACACATTACGATCTTGCAAATAACTACGGACCGG
>Ga0209498_1000259_pt1 | contig 32179 bp, 25 predicted proteins | sample WalLakDeSediment_FD_184131 | JGI IMG/M metagenome (GOLD analysis project Ga0209498, IMG submission 184131) | Lake sediment microbial communities from Walker lake, Nevada to study Microbial Dark Matter (Phase II) - Walker Lake 11/02/13 Deep... | ecosystem: Environmental > Aquatic > Freshwater >...
TCCACGAATACAAGCGCCAGCACCTGAACGTGCTGCACATCATCACGCTCTACAACCGGATCAAGTCCAGCCCGGGACTGGACGTGGTGCCACGCACCTTCATCTTTGGCGGCAAGGCGGCCCCCGGCTATTTCATGGCCAAGTTGATCATCAAGCTGATCCACTCGGTGGCCGAGGTGATCAACCGCGATCCTGCAGTGAACCAGTCGATCCGGGTCGCGTTCGTGCCCAACTTCAACGTCAAGGTGGCACAGAAGATCTATCCGGCCGCGGATCTTTCCGAGCAGATCTCGCTGGCCGGCAAGGAGGCATCGGGCACGGGAAACATGAAGTTCGCGCTGAACGGCGCGCTGACCATCGGGACCCTCGACGGTGCCAACGTGGAGATCCGTGAGGCGGTCGGGGCGGAGAACTTCTTCCTGTTCGGGCTGACCGCGCCCGAGGTGCAGGCCCTGAAGGAGTCGGGCTACCATCCCGCCGATTACTACCACAGGAACCGGGAGTTGCGCGAGGCCATCGATCTCATCCGGGACGGCTTCTTCTCCCACGGCGATCGGGATCTCTTCCGTCCGCTGGTCGACCACCTCCTGCAACAGGACGACTACCTGCTCCTGGCGGATTATCAGGCCTACGTCGATTGTCAGGACGAAGTGGACCGGTCCTATCGCGACCGGGACCATTGGACACGGATGTCGATACTGAACGTTGCGCGGGTGGGCCGATTCTCCTCGGATCGGGTGATCGGTGAGTACTGCCGGGACATCTGGAACGTCGGCCCGGTGACGGTCAACCCGTAGGATTACATGGCGCCGCGAAAACGGGCCGGGAGCCGAAGATGAGCCAGCCAACCGAAACCACCCGTGCCGCGGTCGAGGGCCTCCTGCTGGTCGCGCCCGGCTGCCCGCACTGCGCCGGGGTGCTGGAAGGACTGGGCACCCTGATCAAGGAGGGTACCCTGGGGCGACTCGAGGTGGTGAATATCGCGTTCCAGCCCGCGTTGGCCCGCGAACTCGGCGTACGCGCGGTCCCCTGGATGCGAATCGGCCCGTTCGAACTGTCTGGCCTGCACACTCCCGCCGAGTTGCGCCACTGGGCGGATCTGGCCGGACGGGAAGACGGAATGACCCACTATCTGGCCGACCTCCTCGCCTCGGGACGGCGGGCGCAGGTGGCGACCCGCGTGCAACAGGATCCAGCGCTGCTGCCCCGCCTCGTGGACCTTCTCGGCGACCCCGAGAGCGGCCTCAGTGTGCGCATCGGCGTGATGGCGACCCTGGAGGAGTTGCGGGAGACCGCTGGCCTGCTCGAGGGACTGGCCGACAGTCTGGCCCCGCTGACACGGCACCAGGAGCCGCGCATCCGCGCCGACGCCTGCCATGCACTCTCCCTGACCGGCGCACCCGGCATCGTGAACCTGATACGGCCCTGCCTCGACGATCCGGACCAGGAGGTTCGGGAGACGGCTGCCGACAGCCTCGAGACCATGGAGCAGGCAGCCTCAAGACCCTGAAACCCTCGGAAACGGCCGAAACCCGGGAGCGGCGCCCGGCGTTCGATCGCAGGGAGTCCGGGAGCAAGCTCCCGCCTTAATCAGCACGGGTGCCGAACGTCCGAGGGCATCCCGGTTGGGAGCATGCCCAACGATCCCGTGAAGGGCTCCCCCGGCTCAGGTGCGCCCCGCGCGCAGGATGCCGCGAGAGCTGCCCTGGATGAACTCGAGCAGATTGCGAACTTCGGGTACCTCGGTCTCGGCCATCAGACTGGCGACGCGGGACTTGCGGTCACTGCGCCCGCGCAGCACCTCCGCGAAGGCCCGGTGCAGACCGTTGATGCTGGCGTCACTGAACCCCTTGCGGCGCAACCCCACCTTGTTGATTCCGATCAGCCGGGCGTAGTTGCCGCTGGCGAGGCAATAGGGAGGCAGATCACGGTTCAGGGCAGACCCCATACTGGTAAAGGCGTAGGAGCCGACACGGCAGAACTGATGGACCAGGGTGAAGCCGCCGAGGGTGCAATGATCCTGCACCTCCACGTGGCCGGCCAGGGAAGCCGCGTTCGAGAAGATGATCCCGTTTCCGATGATGCAGTCATGGGCGATATGGACGTAGGCCATGATCAGGTTGTCGTGACCGATCGAGGTCTCGCCGCGACCACGTTCCGTGCCCCGGTTCAAGGTCACCGACTCACGAATGACGTTGCGGTCGCCAATCACCAGGCGCGTGGGTTCGCCGCGATAGCTGGTGTCCTGCGGGGCCTCGCCGATCGAAGCGAATTGATAGATGCGATTGTCCTGCCCGATCTCGGTGGGACCCTGAATCACCACGTGGGGACCGACCCACGTCCCGGCGCCGATGCGCACGTTGGCTCCGATCACGGAGAATGGCCCAACCTGCGCCGAAGGGTCGATCTCTGCGCTGGGATGGATATCGGCGCGCGGGTCGATCATCACTCGATTTCCTTGCCCACGCACATCAGCTCGGCGGAGGCACAGAGGTCGTCGCCCACATGGGCCTCGGCAGCGAACTTCCAGATGCCCCGCACCGTACGGATATGCTCGACGCGAAGCCGCAGCTGATCACCCGGTTCAACCTGGCGCCGGAAGCGCGCCTGATCGATGCCGACGAAGAGATACAGCTGCTTCTTGTCCTGATTGACCCCTTGATGTTCCTCGGTCTTGAAGGCCAGGAGACCGGTGGCCTGCGCCAGGGCCTCGAGGATCAGGACCCCCGGCATCACCGGCTTGACCGGAAAATGGCCTTGGAAGTAGGGTTCATTGATGCTGACGTTCTTCAGCGCGACGAGGTATTTTCCCGGCTCGTAGTCCGTGACCCGGTCGATGAGGAGGAAGGGGTACCGATGCGGCAGATAGCGCATCACCTCGAGTATGCTCAGACCGTCCATATGGTCACTACCTTTTTCTTGTTGTTTGCGTTCCGGCATCGCGCAGACCGCGTGGCCGACGAAGACCCATGGTTGTGTTCCACCCCCGGATACCACGACGCGCCAGCCGCCAGGCTGCGTTCAAGGCGCGCACCGGCTGTTGCGGAGCGCCTGACGCAAATCGGCCGGGTTCCTTGATCGACCACACGCCCCATGTCATCGCGCCCAAGGCCACTTCACCAGCGACTGAACAGGCTTGAGTATACCGACTCCCCCGCCGATTGCGCAGTGCCTGCCGATGCACGGCAGACGAAGGCATCTCGCCCCGAGGAAGTTCCGAAGCATTGGCCGCCAGACCCGGAGTTTGGTTCCTCCGGCAAGAACCCTGCCTCAGCGAAGGCCCTCCATGGCGGCAATGATGTCATCCGTGATGTCGATGCGATCGCTCGCATACAGCACGTTGCGCTCCGTCAGGATCAGGTCGATTTCCCGGTCCCGGGCTAGCGCGATGATGGCATCATTGATCAGGCGCTGGAGCTTGGCCAGTTCCTCGTTGCGGCGTACGTTCAGATCCTCTGTGAAGCTCTCCTGGGCCCGGCGGAACTCGCGTGAACGCGCGGTGAACTCCCGCTCCAGATCCGCACGCTGGTTTGCGGTCATCAATTCGCCCTCACGTTCGAGCCGATCGCGCAGCTTCTGCAGTTCCTCACGCTCCGCCACCAGTTGGGAATCCTGCGGAGAGAATTCGCGCTCCAATTCCCGCATGGCCTCGGCGGCCTGCGGCGAGTCCTCGAGGATCTTGTTCATGGTCACGAAGGCCACGTTCTGTGCCGACAACGCGGCTGGCCACAGCAGGACTCCGAGCAGCAGGGCCCCGAGGATGATAACGGTTCTTGTCTTCATACACCTTTCTGCATGTCGGGTTGAATTCATGATCGAAGGCCGCGCGGCATCAGAAGCTGGCCCCGAGCAGGAACTGCAGGCTCTGCGTGTCGTCCCCGTCCTTCTCGCGCAGGGGGACACCGTAGCTGAAGCTCAGCGGACCCACTGGCGACATCCAGGTCAGCGCAAGGCCCCCCGATACCCGGAGCTCGTCGGCGTCGAAATCGCCGAAACTCTCGAAGACCTGGCCCGCGTCCACGAAGCTGCTCATGCGCACGGCCGGGTTGTCGGCCGCGAAGGGCAGCGGGAAAAACAGTTCCACGGTAGCCGTCGTGCGGAAGGGACCACCGAAGGGATCGTCGTTGCTGTCGCGCGGGCCCAGACTGTTGTCCTCGAATCCGCGTACGGAGCGGATACCGCCCGCGAAGAAATGCTCGAAGAAGGGAAGCTCGTCGGTACCACCGTAGCCGTCACCGTAGGCGAGGCCGGCCGACAGGCTGAGGGAATAGGTGTCAGAGAGCTTGAAGATCTCCTGGCCGCTGTAGGTGAGCTGGTAGTACTGAAGATCGCTGCCCGGGAAGGTCACCTCGGATCCGAGCCGGTGCCGGCGCCCGGAGGACGCAAAGATCACGCGGTCGCGGGTGTCGTGCGTGTACGAGACCTCCAGGGAAAGCAGATTGTACCTGTCGCCCTCACGATCAATGAAATCGGTGATCTCCGTTGGCGTCGTCGGGACCGTGTTGATCCGCACATTCTCGAACCCCGGCCGGATGTTGACGGTATCGAATTCAGAGAACGGGATCCCATAGGTGACATTCGCTCCCGCGCGATCCGACGAGAAGCGCGAGACGTTTGCCTCCTCCGCATCGATCTTCTGGTAGAAGATCGAGAAGCCACGGCTGGCTCCGTGAATCGTGTAATGCGGGTTCAGAACGCTGAGATTCACCAGCTGCGAAACCCGGCTGTTGCTGACCGATATCGTGACCCGGTTGCCGCTCCCCATGAAGTTGTCCTGGCTCAGGCTTCCCGTCAGGAGGATTCCCTGGTTCTGGGAATAGCCGGCGCCGAGTGACAGCGCCCCGGACAGGCGCTCAGCCACCGAGATCTCCAGGTCCACCTCGTCATCACTGCCTGCAACCCGCCGCGTTTCGATATTCACGCTCTCCACGAAGGGCAGGCGCTGGAGCCGCACGCGAGACCGGTCCACCTGTTCGCCGTTGAACCAGGCACCCTCCATCTGCCGGAGTTCGCGCCGGTACACGCTCTCCTGCGTACGGGAATTCCCGGTGATGGAGATGCGCCGGACATAGACACGCGGACCGGGGTCCACGAAGTAGGTCAGCGCGACGGTCCGTGCATCATCGTCCACCTCCGGGATCGGGTTGACGTTGGCGAAGGCAAAGCCATCGACCGTCAGGCGCCGGGTGATTGCCTCGGCCGAATCGACGACCTGGCGGCGGGAGAAGATCTGCCCCGGTTCCACCGCAATCAATGCCTCCAACTCCCCCGCCGGCACGACCAGTTCACCCGCGAGGTCGACCGAGCCGATGGTAAAACGGTCGCCCTCGTCGATGTTGATGGTGATGTAGATATCCCTGCGGTCCGGCGTCAGGGTCACCTGTGTGGAATCGACATCGAAATTCAGGAAGCCCTCGTCCAGGTAGCGCGAGCGCAGACGCTCGAGGTCGCCGGACAGCTTCTCCCGAGAATAATTGTCGCGCCTGCTGAAGAAGGCCCACCAGCGCGGCACACCCGATTCGAAGCGGCGTATCAGCTCGCGATTGTCGAAGCTCTCGTTGCCGACAACGTTCACCTCGCGAATCTTCGCCACGCGGCCCTCGGCGATGGTGATGTCCACATCCACCCGGTTGCGCGGCAACTCGGTGATCTCGATGTCGATCTGCACGTTGTAGCGACCACGGGCCAGGTATTGCTGACGCAACTCGTTTTCGACCCGATCCAGGACGGTCCGGTTGAACACCCGGCCGCGCTGGAGACCGACCGTCTGAAGGGCGTCGGTCAGCCCCTCCGAGGGTATGTCGCGGTTGCCGGTGAAACGGATTTCGTTGATCGCGGGGCGCTCTTCCACGATCACGACCAGAATGTTGCCCCGCCTCGCCAACTGCACGTCGGAAAAGAAGCCGGTCCGGAACAGCGCACGGATGACTTCGGCGCTGCGACCGTCATCAAAGGTGTCCCCGACCTGAACCGGCAGGTAGGTCAGCGTGGTGCCCGCGGTGATGCGCTCCAGCCCCTCGATCTCGATGTCATCGATCACGTAGGACTGCGCCCAAAGCCCTGTGGAGGCCAGCAGCAGTCCGTACAGCATCAATGCCTGCAAAAGGAATCGAGTCATTTCTGTCGCCAAATCGATGGGCCGCGCACGCAGCCCCGTTACCCAAGCAAGCGTGTGAAATCGTTGTACAACGCCAGGAGCATCAATCCGGCAATGGCCACCAGACCCAGCTGCTGGCCGATCAGTTGGGTGCGTTCGGAGACCGCGCTGCCCTTGATCCACTCCACCAGGTTGAACATCAGGTGACCACCGTCCAGCACCGGAATGGGCAGCAGGTTGATGATTCCCAACGAGACACTGACCAGCGCGAGGAAGCCGAGGAAGGCCGTGATGCCGATGATCGCGGTCATGCCCGCGAACTCGGCGATTGTAACGGGTCCGGCGATGTTTTTGACCGAGGCCTCACCCGTGATCATGCGCCCCAGGACGCGCAGGGTCAGGACACTGACCTCCCAGGTCCGTGCCGCACCGTTGGCCAGACCCTCCACGGGGCCAAGCCGGATCAGCGTCGACATCGCACGGATCTGTGGCTGATCCGTATCCACACCCGCGCCGATGCGGCCCATCGATTCCCCTTCCATCTCGACGCGCGCGGGCGTCACCTGGAGTTCCATACTGCCACCGGCGCGGCTGACCCGTACCCGCAGGGTCTCCTCGGGGGCGGCCTGGACGGCGGCCACCCATTCCGCCCAGGATGCCACCGGCTCGCCGTCCACGCTGAGCACCCGATCCCCGGCCTGCAGACCGGCCTCCGCGGCAGGGCTCCCGCGCTCGACGGTCCCGATCAGCGGCTCGAGCACCGGCCGGAACGGGCGGATACCCAGGCGTTCCAGGAACTGCCCCTCGCCCAGAAGTTCGCGCCGGTTTTCCAGGGTCAGCGTGCGCCGCAACTCTCGGCCATCGCGGTCGAGCACGGTGATCACGACCTCGTCGGCACGGACCGCGTGGTCCAGCAGACGCAGGTTGGCCTGATCCCAATCCTGGACCCGCCGGTCTCCCACCATCAGGATCTCGTCGCCATGCTGCAGCCCGCCTCCCGCCGCCGCGCTGCCCGGTTCCACGTCACCGACCACGGGCTTCAGGCCCGGCACGCCGATCATGAACATCACCGCATAGGCCATCACCGCAAAAAGGAAATTCGCCACCGGGCCGGCAATGATCACAAAACTGCGGGCACCCAGCGGCTTGCGGTTGAAGGCTCGCGGGGCGTCCGTCGCGGAGACCGGGGCCTCGCGTTCATCCAGCATCTTCACGTAACCGCCAAGGGGAATCGCTGCAATCACGAATTCGGTTCGATCCCGCCCGAAGAGACGCCGGTAGATCGGTTTACCAAAGCCGACGGAAAAGCGAAGCACCTTCACGCCCATCAGACGCGCGGCAAGGTAGTGGCCATACTCGTGGATCGTGACGAGCACGCCAATCGCCACGATGAAAGCGGCAAGGCTGGTCAGAATGGTCATGAAGTCATGGTATCGCTACGCATTGGCCTGTGCGGTTACCCAGTGGCTAGCATACTCCCGTGCCTCGGCATCCGCTGCAAGAATCCCGTCCAACGAGTCCGCCGACTGCACCGGCAGGGCGTTCAGGGTCGCGTCGATCAGCCGGGCGATGGCAGGGAAGCGGATGCGTCCGTCCAGGAAGGCCTGCACTGCGATCTCATTGGCCGCATTCAGGATCGTGGTGGCGGTGCCGCCCGCGTTCAAGGCCCGATAGGCCAGGTCGAGACAGGGGAAACGTTCTCGGGACGGCGGCAGAAATTCCAGCCTGCCCGCCTTCACGAGATCCAGCGGAGCCACCCCGGAGGCGATGCGACCCGGCCAGGCAAGGGTGTGCGCAATCGGCGTGCGCATGTCCGGGTTGCCCATCTGCGCCAACACCGAGCCGTCGGCATACGTGACCATGGAGTGAACAATGCTTTGTGGATGCAGCACGACCTGTATCGCCTCGGGCTCCAGCGCGAACAGCCAGCACGCCTCGATCACCTCGAGGCCCTTGTTCATCATGGTCGCGGAATCCACCGAGATCTTGCGGCCCATGTCCCAGTTGGGATGGGCACAGGCCTCGTTCGGAGTGATGTCTTCGAAACGGTCCAGCGGCCGCTCCCGAAACGGTCCGCCCGACGCAGTCAACAGGATCCGTTCCGCCCCGTGCGGGTGCACCGGCTCCCCACAGGTGTAGCCCGCCGGCAGGCACTGGAAGATCGCATTGTGTTCACTGTCGACCGGGAGCAGCTTTGCGCCGCTGTGGGTCACTGCATCCATCAGCAGGGCGCCCGACATGACCAGGGATTCCTTGTTGGCCAGCAGCAGCCGCTTTCCCGCTTGGGCGGCGGCCAGGGTCGGCAGCAGCCCGGCGGCACCGACGATCGCCGCCATCACCACGTCCACCTCGGGGGCCTGGGCAGCATCGACCAGCGCCTCTTCGCCGACCAGCACCGTTGTGGCGCTACCCGCTCGCGCGAGGAGGTCGCGCAGCGCGGACGCGGCCTCGCGGTCCACCATGACCGCGACGGCCGGTCGATGCTCCAGGCACTGTTCCGCCAGCCTTTCGACGTTGGCGTGGGCCGTCAGCGCGTGGACCTCGAAGCGGTCGGGCTGACGGGCGAGCACGTCGAGCGTGGAAACACCGATGCTGCCGGTGGAACCGAGAATGGTGACACGTTCCCGGCCCATGCTAGTGCACAGTCCCCGGGAGCAGCGCGGTCCAGAGGAGACCGAAAAGAAACACCGGGGCGGCTGCGGTCAGACTGTCGATACGATCCAGGACTCCGCCATGTCCCGGCAGCAGGGTACCGCTGTCCTTGGCTCCCGCCTCGCGCTTCAGCACACTCTCCTGCAAATCCCCCGCCACGGAAACCAGCGCCACGACGATGCTCAGCAGCCCGAACACCAGGGCATCCATCGCCACGAGACCAAACAGCCAGGCACCCACGAGGCCGACCAGAATCACCACGAACAGCGCGCCGAACAGACCCTCGCGCGTCTTGCCGGGACTGATCTCGGGCGCCAGCTTGCTGCGGCCGAACTGACGCCCCGCGAAATAGGCACCCGTATCGGCGGCCGCGACCAGCAGGATCAGGTAGAGCACCAGCATGGGCTGCAGCGCGTGGAGCCACACCAGGGCCAATCCCGCCGGCACCAGGGTCAGATAGCCGGCCGCCTGCACAAGCAGACGCCCGCCCGGGCTCGCGCCAAGCCCCTGCCGGTACCAGGCGAGTCCCAGGAAGACGAACAACCACCACAGCACAGCCAGCCCCAGCACCGCCCAGTGCCAGGCCGACCAGCCAACCGCCAGCCAGAGAACCAGCAGCGCCCCGAACAGGACCAGCGCCGACGCGATGTAGCCCAAACGCTCGCGGGAGGAGCGAAGACCGCTGAGTTGTGCCCATTCCCACGCACCCAGGCCGACCACGGCCAGCACGAAGAGCCCGAACAGCCAGGTCGGCGCAAAGACGATCAGCAGGAAGACCGGCACGATGAGCGCCAGCGCGGTGATGATCCGCTGCCTAAGCATGGACGGTATCCACCTGCGCCGCGGTACAGCCAAACCGACGCTGCCGTCCCGCATAGCAATCGAGGGTTTCCTGTAATTCGGCCTCGTCCACGTCCGGCCAGAGCACATCCAGGAAGCAGAGTTCCGCGTAGGCCGCCTGCCAGAGCAGGAAATTGCTGATGCGCTGTTCGCCGCCGGTGCGGATCAACAGGTCCAGTTGCGGCAGCCCGGCGGTGCTGAGAAAGCCTTCGAAGGCGTCCGGATCGGGGCCCGACGCAGTGCTTTCGCGTACCCAGCGCAAGGCCGCCTGGAGGATGTCCCAACGGCCCCCGTAGCCCAGCGCCACCACGAGTGTCATGGTGTCGTTACACTGGGTAGCGGCCTCGGCATCGGCCATGCGCTGCTGCAATTGCCCGGGAAACTCCTCACGCTGACCAATGAACTGCAGGCGGATCCCCTTCTCCCGCAACTCGGGCAGTTCGTCCTCGATGGCAGCGACGAACAGGTCGAACAACGCCTCGACCTCGGCCTTGGGCCGCTGCCAGTTCTCGCTGCTGAAGGCGAACAGGGTCAGCGCGCGCACGCCGCGGTTGGCGAAGAATTCCACTGCCCTGCGCGTGGCCCGCAGGCCCATCCGGTGGCCCTCGCTGCGCGAGAGGCCACGGGCTTCGGCCCAGCGGCCGTTGCCATCCATGATGATGGCGACGTGCCCGGGCGTTACGGCAGCGTCCGTCTGGAAGGATGCGGGAGCCATCGGGACGACAGAGGTCAGACCTCCATCAACTCCGCTTCCTTTTCCGACAGCATCCTGTCGATGCGGGCGACGTGATCGTCGGTCAGTTTCTGCACCTGCTCCTCGGAACGACGCTCTTCGTCCTCGGAGATCTCCTTGTCCTTCACCATCTGCTTCAGGTGGTGGTTGGCGTCGCGGCGGATGTTGCGGACCGCGACACGGGCGTTCTCGGCCTCGGCCCGAACCACCTTGACCAGATCCCTGCGCCGCTCCTCCGTCAACACCGGCAGCGGTACCCGGATCACGGTGCCCACCGTGGCGGGATTCAGACCCAGGTCGGAGGTCATGATCGCCTTCTCCACCTTGCCGACCATGCTCCGCTCCCAGGGGGTCACGGTGAGCGTGCGGGCGTCCTCGACATTCACGTTCGCGACCTGGTTGATCGGCACCTCGGAGCCGTAATACTCGACCGTCACGTGGTCCAGAAGACTCGTGTGGGCGCGGCCGGTGCGGATCTTGGTGAATTCGGAGTGCAGCGCCTCCAGCGTCTTGTCCATGCGCTGGCTGGCATCCTTGAAGATGGCTTCAGTCATTCTCTGGTCCCCTCAACCAGGGTTCCCACCGACTCGCCCATCACAAGGCGCCGGAGATCACCCTTGGCAAACATGTTCATGACTCGCAGTGGCAGTTTGTTGTCCCGACACATCACCAGCGCCGTGGTGTCCATCACGCCGAGACGCCGTTCCAGCGCCTCATCGAAGGTGAGGCGTTCGAATCGGCGGGCGTTGCTCTCCCGCATGGGGTCGGCGTCGTAGACGCCGTCCACCTTGGTGGCCTTGATCATCAACTCGGCGTTGATCTCGATCGCCCGGAGGCTCGCCGCCGAGTCCGTGGTAAAGAACGGGTTTCCGGTACCGGCAGCGAAAACCACGATACGCCCCTTCTCCAGATGGCGCACCGCCCGCCGGCGGATGTAGTCCTCGCAGACCTGGTTGATGCGGATCGCGGACATTACGCGGCAGAAGCGCCCGGTTCGCTCGATCGCGTCCTGCAACGCCAGGGCGTTGATCACTGTGGCCAGCATGCCCATGTGGTCACCGGTGACCCGATCCATGCCCCCCTGCGCGAGTCCCGCACCGCGGAAGATGTTGCCGCCGCCGATCACGATACCGATCTCGACGCCAAGGGTCGACAACTCCGCCACCTCCTGCGCCACCTGGTCCAGCACCTTCGGATCGACGCCATAGTCCTGGGCGCCCATGAAGGCCTCGCCGCTAAGCTTGAGAAGGATACGCTTGTAGGCGGGCTGGCCTGACTGGCTCATGGGACTCCTCGGTGGCGAATGGACTCGTAGCTGCGGCCGGGAGGGGCGGAACGTCCCTCCCGGCCGTCCGGGACCTAGGCGCCGCGCGCCTGGGCCATGACTTCCTCGGCGAAATTCTCGACCTTCTTCTCGATGCCCTCGCCGACCTCATAACGAACGAAGCCGGCCGCCCTGGCGCCTTTCTCCTGGAGCAACTGCTCCACGGTCTGGTCGGGGTTCTTCACGAAGGGCTGGCCGACCAGCGTGACCTCGGCCAGATACTTCCGGATCCGACCCTCGATCATTTTTTCGACGATCTCCGGCGGCTTGCCCGAGTCCTGGGCCTGGGCACGGAAGATCTCGCGCTCCTTTGCCACCGTCTCCGAGGGCACCTGATCGCCATCGACGCAGATTGGCCGGCTGGCCGCCACGTGCATCGCGATGTCCTTCGCCACTTCCTCGTCGCCTCCGACGAGGCTCACCAGGACGCCGATGCGGTTGCCGTGCAGGTAGGCGCCCAGCGGCCCCTCGCCCTGCACCCGCTGGAAACGGCGAACCTGGACATTCTCGCCGATCTTCGCCACCAGCGCCGCGCGCCGCGACTCCAGGCTTTGACCGTCGATCTCCACCGCCATCAGGGCCTCGACGTCGGCCACCCCGGAGGTGAGTGCAGCCTGCGCGCATTCGGCGGCAAACTGCTGGAAATTGGCGTCCTTGGCAACGAAGTCCGTCTCTGAGTTCACCTCGATGATGACCGCGGACGCCCCCTCGCTGGCGATCTCGATCCGCCCCTCGGCGGCAATCCGTCCGGCCTTCTTGTCGGCCTTCGCCTGGCCGGACTTGCGCATCAGCTCGACCGCGGCCTCGATATCGCCCTGGGTCTCTGTAAGCGCTCTCTTGCACTCCATCATGCCGGCGCCGGTGCGCTCGCGCAGTTCTTTGACTAAAGCAGCAGTAATCTGCATGAAAAAAACTCCTGGATAATGAAACCGGCCGCGCGCCGTGGGCGCTGCGGCCGGTCAGAACGGGATTAGGATTCCGCGCCGGCCTCGGCGGGGGCGAATTCCTCTTCCTGCACCGCGGTGGCGCTGGCCCCCTTGGCCTCCATGATGCTGTCCGCGATCGCGGCCACGTACAGCTGGATGGCCCGCATGGCGTCGTCGTTGCCCGGAACAACGTAATCGATGCCCTCCGGGCTGGCGTTCGAATCGACGATGGCCACCACGGGGATGCCGCGCTTCTTGGCCTCGGCCACCGCGATCTTCTCGTAACCGACATCGATCACGAACATGGCGTCGGGCATGCGGTTCATGTCCTTGATGCCGCCGAGGCTGCGTTCCAGCTTCTCCTGCTCGCGGATCACCATCAGGCCTTCCTTCTTGTTCAGCCTGTCGATGCTGCCGTCCGCGCGCATGCCCTCGATGTCCTTGAGGCGCTTGATCGACTGCTTCACGGTGTTGAAGTTGGTCAGCATGCCGCCCAGCCAGCGATGATTCACGAAGGGCATGTTGCAGCGGCGGGCCTCTTCGCCGACCACGTCACGGGCGGAACGCTTGGTGCCCACGAACAGGACCTTGCCCCCGTCCGCGGTGACCTTGCCGAGGAAGTTCAACGCCTCGTTGAACATCGGCAGGCTCTTTTCGAGATTGATGATGTGGATCTTGTTGCGCTCTCCGAAGATGAACGGGGCCATCTTGGGATGCCAGTAGCGGGTCTGGTGACCGAAGTGAACGCCGGCCTCCAGCATCTGACGCATGGTAACGAGTGACATGGTAATTCTCCTGATGAGGGTTGGGCCTCCACGTATCCCGGCCTGCAACCCGTCGCCTTGGACGGGCACCCAACAGACCGTGCCGATACGTGTGTGGATTTAGGGTTTTCATTGCCCCGAGGGCGCGCGCTTTATAGCATAGGAGCCCGGTTCAAACCAAACATGCGGCGCATTCGGGCGCGTCCGCGTGTAGGATTCCTGCATGGCTGTCACCATCAAGACCGACGAAGAGATCGAACGCATGCGCGTGGCCGGACGGCTGGCGGCCGAAGTGCTGGAGATGATCGGCCCGCACGTGCAGGCCGGCGTCACCACCGACGAGCTCGACCGCATCTGTCACGATTACATTGTCGACCACCAGCAGGCGATCCCGGCTCCGCTGAATTACCGCGGGTTTCCGAAGTCGATCTGCACCTCGGTCAACCACCAGGTCTGCCACGGCATTCCCAGTGACCGCCAACTGAAGAACGGCGACATCATCAACATCGACATCACCGTGATCAAGGACGGCTACCACGGGGATACCAGCAAGATGTTCTGCATCGGCAAACCCAGCATCCTGGCCCAGCGGGCCGTGGACGTCTCCCGGGCCTGCCTGTACCTGGGCATCCAGCAGGTCAGGCCGGGGGCCAGGCTGGGTGACATCGGGCACGCCATCCAGGCCTTTGCCGAGAGCAACCGCTGCTCGGTGGTCCGCGAGTACTGCGGCCACGGGATCGGGAAGGTCTTTCACGAGGATCCCCAGGTCCTGCATTACGGCAAGCCCGGGACCGGGCTGCTCCTGGAGCCGGGCATGTGCTTCACCATTGAACCGATGATCAACGCCGGCCAACGCCACACGCGTCTCCTGGCCGACGGCTGGACCGCCGTCACCAAGGATCACAGCCCCTCGGCGCAGTGGGAACACACCATCCTCGTCACCGGGGACGGCTATGACATTCTGACCCTGCGGGCAGGAGAGACGCCCCCCCAGGCCCTGGCCGCGTGAGTTCCGCCGCCCCGGTCTCGTCCTGGCCCGGGCAGAGGCTGTCGCCACCGTCCGCCCTCGATGAACTGCGGGCGCATGTAGGAGATGTCACCCGGTTCCGCGAGTACCGGCGATCCCTCATCGCGGGCCTCCATCAGGCCTTTTATGATGGCGCCGACATCGATGCCCTGATCCACGGTCATGCGGATCTGATTGATTCCCTGCTCACCCTCATCTGGGTCCAGCGTGGCCTCGCCGACGCCCGCGGCCTCTGCCTGGCTGCCGTGGGCGGTTACGGGCGCGGGGAACTGCACCCCGGTTCCGACATCGACATCCTGATCATTGCGGAGCCTGAGGCCGAGTCCGCGCATGCCGACACGATCAGCGGATTTGTGACCTTTCTCTGGGACATCGGCCTCGAGGTCGGTCACAGCGTGCGCAGCCTGGACGACTGCCTGCGCGAGGCACGCAACGACATCACCATCGCCACCACCCTGTTCGAGGCCCGCCGCCTCTCGGGTTCCGGATTGCTGTTCAACCGATTCCGCGAGGCGATGCAGCCCGATCGGCTGTGGGACTCGCGCGCCTTCTACGCGGCAAAGCTCGCGGAGCAGCAGGCGCGACACCGCCGCTTCGGCGAGACGGGTTACCGGCTCGAGCCGAATGTAAAGGAAGGTCCGGGCGGCCTGCGCGACATCCAGATGATCGGCTGGGTGAGCAAGCGGCATTTTGCCACCGAGCGGCTGCAGGAACTGGTCGAGCGCGGATTCCTGCGCGAGGGCGAGTGCCTGGACCTGGTCGAGGGCCAGCGCTTCCTGTGGAAGGTGCGTTTTGCCCTGCACATGCTCACCGGCCGCCGCGAGGACCGGCTCCTGTTCGATCTGCAGCGGGCCCTTGCGAACACCTTCGGCTTCACCGATCAGCACCATAATCTCGGTGTCGAGCAGTTCATGCAGCGTTACTTCCGCACCATCAGTGACCTCCAGCGCCTGAACGAACTGCTGCTGCAGCATTTCAACGAGGCCATCCTCGAGGATCCGGGCACCCTGCGGGAGCCCAGGCGCATCCATCAGCGATTCCAGGTGCGGGGCGGCTACCTCGAGCTGGTGCACGATCAGGTCTTCATGATCTACCCGCCCGCCCTGCTGGAGGCCTTCCACCTGCTCCAGACTCACCCCGAGGTCCAGGGCATCCGTGCCTCGACGATCCGCCTGATTCGCGCCCACCGACACCTGATCGACGGGCAGTTCCGGCGCAACCCGGTCTGCCGCGACCTGTTCATGGCCATCCTGCGAGCGCCACAGGGTGTCACCACCGTGCTCCGGCGCATGAACCGCTACGGCGTGCTCGGCGCCTACATCCCGGCCTTCGGACGCATCATCGGGCGCATGCAGTACGACCTGTTCCACGCCTTCACCGTGGACGAGCACACGCTGAACGTCGTGCGCAACGCCCGGCGCCTCTTCATCCCGGAATTCCGCGATGAGCTGCCGCTCGCGAGCGGGATCGCCGAAGGGATCGAGCGTCCGGAACGGCTCATCCTGGCCGCGCTCTTTCACGACATCGCCAAGGGCCGCGGCGGCGACCATTCCGAGCTCGGGGCCCTGGACGCCCTGCATTTCTGCCAGCACCACGGTGTCAGCGAAGAGGATGCGGCACTGGTCGCCTGGCTGGTCCGCTCGCACCTGTTGATGTCCCTGACCGCTCAGCGCAAGGACATCTCCGATCCGGAGGTGGTCCTGGGCTTTGCCCGCGAGGTGCGCAGCCGCGAGCGGCTCGACCTGCTCTACCTGCTGACCATCGCCGACATCCAGGGCACCAACCCGGAACTCTGGAACAACTGGAGGGACTCCCTGCTCCAGACCCTCTACCGCGCCACGGTGGGCGTGCTGGAGCGAGGTCTCGAGACCGCTCCCGACCCCGAGGAGCAGATCGGCCAGACCTGCCGCGAGGCACTGGCACTGCTGGCGCAGCGGGGCCTGCACGAAGAGGCCGTCGAGGCGATCTGGGACGAGTTCGAGGTGGAATATTTCGTGCGCCATTCCGCCGACGAGGTCGCGTGGCATACCCGAGCGCTGGCCAGCATCAAGGACTCGGACCTGCCGCTGGTGCTGGTGCGCCACGAGACCGCCCGGGGCAGTACCGAGATCTTCGTCTACACCGAGGACCAGCCGCGTCTCTTCGCCCGTATCACGACCACCCTGACCCAACTGGGCCTGGACATCGTCGATGCCCGCATCATCACCACCCATGGCGGCCACACCCTGGACACCTTCCTGGTACTGGAGAGCATGGGCCATGCGGTGGAACCCGGCTTCCGCGTGGATGAGATCCGCGAAACCCTGCGCGAACGCCTGCTCGATCCCCGCTGTCACGGCAATGCAGTGAGCCGGGCACTCCCCCGGCGCCTGAAGCACTTCAGCGTCGACACGACGATCGAATTCACCCCCGGCGCTCAGGGCTCCAGCACCCGCATGCGCGTCCGCGCGCTGGACCGGCCCGGACTGCTGTCGACCATCGGCTGCGTCTTCGCCGAACAGGGCATCAATGTCAGCACCGCGCGCATCAACACGGCCGGCGAACAGGCCGAGGACCTGTTCCTGCTGTCCAATGCCGGGGGCCAGGGGTTGACCGCCGAGCAGCAGGAGGCCCTGCGCAAGGAACTGCTCGAGGAGATCTGACCCACTCGTGGGCCACCCGATGCATGGTCAGCCGGGCCAGGGATGCAGCTTCGCGCCCAGCGACTGGAACAGGGTCACATAGGTGTGATCGGTAAACACGGGTGACAACAGGACAGCGGTGATATTCACCGTGATAACGATCAATGCGAACCATGCGCCGCCCCCGAGGCGGCGCTGCCACGGCAGGTGCTCGGGGATGGACGCCAGTTCGGCATCGCTGGCCCGCTCCTCCGCCTCGAGAGTCTCGGCGGCACCGTTCCATCCCTCCAGATAAGTCTCATCCGACGCGGCACGGGCCATATCCGCCTTCCGGAACAGGAAGACCCGCGCCGAGAAAAAGACGTCGACCGCCTTGACGCCCAGCATACGGAAGGCGCCGCCCACGCGGAGGAAGCGTCCCATCCGGGCGAACAGGGCACCCCCGCGTGCAGCCAACGCACTGAGCCGCCCCCCGAGCAGCCCGACCCGACTCGCGCTCTGGGCCCCAGCCACGCCGACATGGATGCCCGTGTAGCTGAGCAGGGTGAAGGCCAGGAACACCAGCGCGATATCGTACTTGGTATCCCACAGGGTCCAGGCCGTCCGGTGCGCGCCCGGCCGGTAGCCAAGATAACCCTTTTTCAGCCATTCCAGCAGGATATGCACGGCGACCACGGCGAGTAGCCAGAAATAGCTGACGAACACGCTGAGAACGATGGCCAACGTGATGTAGATCGTGGCAAACACCAGGCTGCGGTCATGCCGAACGATCCATGTCCGCACCGGCCCCAGGTCGGCCAAGGGTCCGGAATCGTTTAGGTTCGTGACTGCATCGTGCTCATTCATCGGCTTCGCGTCTCGGGTGCCCCGTCATCGGGTTGCGCCGGAAGTTTACTGGAGCGGGCCCGCACGGGTCACCGCGAGCGGGACCCGGTATCATCCCCCGCATGCGACCGCCCCCATCCCGGCCCCCTGCTGCTTGAACGCCGACCTCCCAGTCGCCGCCAGCCTGCCTGCCCTGGCCGACGCCCTCGCCGACCCCGGCATCGCGGTGCTGCAGGCGCCGCCGGGCGCAGGCAAGACCACGCTGGTGCCGCTGGCGTTGCGCGACGCGGCATGGTGCGGGGGCCGCATCCTGCTGCTGGAACCGCGCCGTCTTGCGGCACGTGCTGCCGCCAGGCGCATGGCGGCGATGCTGAACGAGAGCCTTGGGACAACCATCGGCATTACCACCCGCACCGACCGGATCACCGGCCCCACGACCCGGATCGAGGTCGTGACCGAGGGCATCCTCACCCGTCGCCTGCAGCGGGACCCTGCGCTGGAGGATACCAGCCTGGTCATCTTCGACGAGTTCCACGAACGCAGCCTGCAGGCCGACCTGGGCCTCGCTCTGTGCCTGCAGAGCCGCGATCTGCTGCGCCCCGACCTGCGCCTGCTGGTCATGTCCGCGACCCTGGATGCCGAGCGCATCGCCGCATTGATGGGTTCTGCACCGGTGATCCGGAGCGAGGGGCGCAACCATCCCGTCACCCGAGTACACCGGGCTCCGGCGCCCGATCCCGCGAACCCGGTGCCGGCGGTAGTCCGAGCGGTAGGCGAGGTCCTCGACCGGCAGAGCGGCAGCCTGCTGGTGTTCCTGCCGGGCCGGCGCGAGATCGACCGCGCCGCCGAGATGCTGGCCGAGAGCACGCGCGCAGGCACCCGGATCGCCCCGCTGCACGGGCAACTGCCACCCGAGGTCCAGGACGCCGCGATCCGCCCGCCCCCCGAGGGAGTGCGCAAGGTGGTGCTCGCCACCGATATCGCAGAGACCAGCCTGACGATCGAGGGCATCACCGTGGTGATCGATTCCGGGCTTGCGCGGCGGCCGCGCTTCGACCCGCGCAGCGGAATGACCCGGCTGGAGACCCTGCGCATCAGCCGCGCCAATGCGGAGCAGCGCTGCGGCCGCGCCGGCCGTCTGGGCCCGGGCACCTGTGTCCGCTTGTGGTCCGAATCCGATGAGCAGCGGATGGCCGCGGATGCCGTGCCCGAGATCCTCGAGGCCGATCTGGCCCCGCTCGCCCTGACGCTGGCAAGCTGGGGCGCCGAGGCCTCCGAACTCCGCTGGCTCGATGCGCCGCCGGAGGCCGCGCTGGCCCAGGGCCGCGAACTGCTGCAACAACTGGGCGCCCTGGACCGGGACCACCGGATTACCCCACAGGGCAGGGCCATGGACGCCCTCGGCACCCATCCCCGGCTTGCGCACATGCTGCTTGCCGCGCGGGACCGGGGACTCGCCCGCACCGCGGCGCTGCTCGCCGCGTTGCTGGAGGAACGCGATCCTCTTTCCCGCAGCCAGGCGGGGGTGGATCTGCGCACACGCCTGCGCACCCTGGCCGGGCCGCGGGGGGCGGCCATCCAGGCGAACCCCGGCCTGCGCCGTCGGCTGCTGGACCAGGCCGAACGGTGGACCCGGCAACTGCGGGTCCCCGCTGGCGAGCCCATCGAAGCCGAGGCTGCCGGCAGCGTGCTCGCCCTCGCCTACCCCGACCGCATCGCCCTGCGCCGCCCCGGAACCGAATCCCGTTATCTCCTGGCCAACGGCCGCGGGGCCTTCCTGCCGCGCGAGGACGACCTGGCCGCGAGCCCCTGCATCGTCGCGGCGGTGCTCGACGCCGGCGCCCGCGAGGCCAGGGTGCACCTGGCCGCGCCGCTGGACCGCGACTCGCTTGCAAGCGAATTCCCGGACCTCGTGGAGACACGGGATCGGCTGGAATGGGATGAGGATGCGGGGGCCGTCGTGGCACAACGCGAACGGCGGCTCGGGGCCCTGATCCTCGACAGCTCGCCCCTGGCGGAGATACCGCCTGCGCAGATGTCGGGAATCCTGCTTGAAGCCATCGCCCGGCGCGGCCTCGAGTCCCTGCCCTGGACCCCCGAAGCCCACCGCCTGCGCCAACGCATGGCCTTCCTCCACGCACTCGAAGGGACGGACTGGCCCGACGTCAGCGATGCCGCCCTGCTCGCGACACGGGCCGAGTGGCTGGAACCATGGCTGAACGGGATGAGCCGGCTGAGTCACCTTCGCCGTCTCGACCTCGCTGCGGCCCTGCGTTCCCAGCTCGACTGGGCGCGGCAGCAGCGCCTGGATCAGCTGGCGCCCACCCACGTCTCCGTGCCGAGCGGTTCCCGCATCGCCCTGGATTACAGCGACCCGAAGGTGCCGGTGCTGGCCGTCCGCATCCAGGAGGTCTTCGGCTGGTCCGACACCCCGCGCATCGGTGGCGGACGGGTCCCGCTGACGCTGCACCTGCTGTCTCCGGCACGACGCCCGATGCAGATCACCAGCGACCTGGCGGGCTTCTGGACCCGCACCTATGCCGAGGTGAAGAAGGACCTCAAGGGTCGGTACCCCAAACACTATTGGCCCGACGACCCGCTGCAGGCCGAGGCCCGCCGTGGCACCAGGCGTCCGGGATCATGACGGCGAGGAGCGCGCCACAACGCGCAGGGTGCCGTGAGGCGAAGACGAACCGCACCGAGGAGCCCGCGGCGTTGGTGGCGGTCCGGGCCATTCGTGCCCAACGCAGCGCCGGCGAGCCTGGCGACGCAAGCTGCTACCGAAACCTTCCCGCACTGCCCACTAATGTCCTGGGTTCATCAAGTGCTGGGTGAACTCGGGGGCGCGCCGCGGTTGGGTGAACTCAGGCGCGCGCCCGGGTGGCCAAACCGCTTGCGGGGGCGCTGGCTGGATGAGGGGCGGTCGCGGGTGTTCGGGAGGTTGGTGACCCGGTGGCCAGGACCAACCGGGGTGCAAGCGAGGACGCACGGAATAGGGGTAATAATGAATCTCGGGGGCACGTTCGGCGGGGAATGGCACCGAAGGCCGCAGGGCAGCGGCAGCGGCCGCCTCCGCTTCCCGTCGCCGCCGCTCGGTGGCAATCTCGTCCGCAAGACGCTGCACGCCATCGGCACGCTCGCGGGCCGCCTGCGCAGCCTCGGGCGACGGACCCGGCTGCACTTCCAGGCTCCTCACCTCCCGGTCGTGGGGGGGGCGGTCCCCAAAGATCACGCGTCCCTCTGCATCGACCCACTGGAAGATTTCCTGGGCAGAGGCGGCGGGCAAACCGAGCAGGGTGACCAGCAGCACGGCCAGGAAGAGACTGAGTCGCGGCATATCGATATTCCCTCCCGCGCGCAGGGCTGGTGGACACGGCCCCGCCGTAAACTGGCGTCCCCGACAGGATTCGAACCTGTGACCTGCCCCTTAGGAGGGGGCCACTCTATCCAGCTGAGCTACGGGGACTTGATGCCCAGTATAACCCGCACCCGTGCTTGGCACGGAAGGCCCCGATCTCCTGGAGGCCTGAGACGGGCCCAACGATCCCGTCTCTCCATCGATTCTCACCCGCTTGACGAATGGTTATCGGGACTGCCGGCCCGGTTCCACGAAAATATCGGTCCGACAGCCCAACCGGAGCCGAACCAGGCGATGAATCCATGCCCCCTCCAGGACAGGCCGGCCGCGAAGCCGGATCGTACCGCTCGATGAACCCGTCCCCTTTAACCAAGGAAGCGGTGCGCCTGCTGCAACCATTGATCGGCATCCGAGGCCGTCACGCCGGGCAGACCCTGGAACTGGTTGAGGTTCTCGAGGACGGTCCCATGGTCGCTTTGCTGGACGCCAGCACCTCGCCACGAATCCAGGCCAATCAGTTTGGAGACCCGCTGACGCGCCAGCCCAGGATCCTCACGATCCCCGTACTCAGCGAGATCGAGGTCGATGCGCATCCGGTCCTGCGCTCCTTGCTACCGGAGGCCGTCCTCGAGGAACTGCGCGCCTTGATCCACGCACACCACAACGGACCGGGTGCAGAACCATAGCGAGTTGCCAATCCAGCAGGCGCAGGACGGAACAGGCCGGCAGCCCTCCTCCGCCCTGGCGCCAGCACGGTCCTTGGGCGCTGGTGGCTCTGTCAGGCGCTCCGTGGCGGATGACGCTGCGCTCTTCCGCCCTACGCGGGGCCGGGGGCGTGCTCAACGCGCTCGACGAGGGCCTCGAGTTTCCCCCACACATTCTGCAGGATCCGCGCCTGCGCGCCCGCGGAGGGATGAATGCCATCCTCGAGCATCATCTCCGGCTCCAGCGCGATGCCATCCAGCAGGAAGGGCAGGAAGGCCAGTCCCCGCTCGGCAGCGAGATCGGCGAAGACCGCCGCGAACCGCTCTGTGTACACTGGCCCGTAGTTCGGTGGGATCTGGATGCCGGCGAGCAACACCTTCGCTCCCGCCGACGCGCTGGCATCGAGCATGGCCTCCAGGTTCTCGCGCATCGCCCGCAGCGAAAGGCCCCGGAGGCCATCGTTGCCGCCGAGCTCGAGGATCACCAGGTCCGGCTGGACTTCCTCCAGCAGCGCCGGCAGCCGAGTCCGTCCGCCCGCCGTGGTCTCGCCGCCCACGGAGGCGTTGCGCACCCGCCAGGGGGCATCGCGTTCGGCGAGGCGCTGTTCCAGCAATGAGACCCAGCCGGCATCGCCCGCAATGCCGTGCGCGGCACTAAGTGAATCGCCGAAAACCAGGATCCGGTGCGAATCCGGGGAATTACTGGCGCCCGAAACACTCCATAGCAACGCCAGAACCACTGCCATCAGGAAACGAAACATGGATGCATCCTCTAAACCCGTGCTGGAAACCGCCGGCCTGGAGAAACGGATCGACGGACCCAGCGGCGCCCTGGAGATCCTGCGCGGCATCAGCCTGTCGGTCCACCCCGGCGAGAGTGTCGCGATCCTCGGCGCCTCCGGTTCCGGCAAGTCGACCCTTCTCGGGCTTCTTGCAGGTCTGGACGCCCCGAGTGCCGGGGAAGTTCGCCTCCTCGGCGAAAATATCGGTCAACTGGACGAGGATGGCAGGGCCGCGCTGCGTGCCGGCCGCGTGGGTTTCGTGTTCCAGTCCTTCCAGCTCCTGCCAGCCCTGACGGCACTGGAGAACGTGCTGCTGCCGCTGGAACTGAACCCGGCGCACGACGGGCTCTCCGGCAGTGAACTCACCGCCAGGGCCCGCGCCGCCCTGGAGCAGGTCGGGCTGCAGGCGCGCGCGCGGCATTACCCGCACCAGCTTTCGGGCGGCGAACAGCAGCGCGTGGCCGTCGCCCGCGCCATCGTCGATCGGCCCGCGGTGCTGTTCGCAGACGAGCCGACCGGTAATCTGGACGCCGAGACCGGAGCCCGCATCATCGACCTGCTGTTCGGCCTTGCCGGCGCCGACGATACCGGTCCGGCCGGCGGCGCCGCACTGCTCCTGGTGACCCACGATCCCGCCCTGGCCGAGCGCTGCGACCGCGTCGTGCACATCCGCGACGGGGTGCTCACGTGACGGCCGGCCGATCGCGGGTACTCGTATTTCTGCGCGACACCCTGCGCGAGTGGCGCAGCCCGGAACTTCGGGTGCTCGCGTCGGCACTGGTCATCGCGGTGGCCGCCGTGGCGGCCGTGGGCTTCTTCACCGACCGCGTGGACCGCGGCATGGCCCAGCAGGCGGCGACCCTGCTCGGCGGCGACGTCGCCGTGGTCTCCAACGCCCCAATCCCGGAACGCTGGCTCGACGAGGCCCGCCAGCGCGGCCTGAATGCGACCCGCAGCGCGACCCTGCCCAGCGTGCTGTTCACCCCGGACGACGACTCGCAGCTGGTCTCCGTGCGCGCGGTGGACCACGACTGGCCGCTGCGCGGCGAGGTCCAGCTGGCCGGCGACCCGGATCCCGAAATCCGCCTGCAGGGTCCCGGGCCGGGCCAGGCCTGGGGCGACGGTGCCCTGCTCCAGTCGCTGGAACTGCGCCCGGGTGCCACGGTCGAGCTCGGGTACCTGAACCTCGCCCTGACGGCGCAACTCCTGGTCGAACCGGATCGGGGCAGCAACCTGTTCGACATCGCCCCGCGCCTGCTGATCCACTTCGACGACCTGGAGGAAACCGGGCTGATCGGTCCGGGCAGTCGGGTCCGCTACCAGTTCCTCGCGGCCGGCGACCCCGGGGCCGTCGAGGGCCTGCGCGCATGGCTGGAAAGCGAAATGCAGCCCGGCCAGCGCCTGATCGATCTCGAGGACGCCAACCCGGAACTGCGCGAGGCGGTCAACCGCGCGCAGCGTTTCCTGGGCCTGGCCTCGCTGATGGCGGTGCTGCTTGCGGGCGCGGCGATTGCCGTCGCGGCCCACCATTATGCCAACCAACGGGCCGACGGCGCTGCCGTGATGCGCGCACTCGGGGCCAGCCGACGCCGGGTGCTGCGAGTCTATTTTCTCCGCGTACTGGCCATTGCCACGGTGGCCAGCGCGACCGGCCTCGCCCTGGGTTTCGCGGCCCAGTTCGTGCTCAGCAGCCTGCTGGGCGACTGGCTGGCGACGGATCTGCCGCCGCCCGGCTGGCGACCGGTGGTCGCGGGGCTGGGAGTCGGATTGATCACGGCCACCGGCTTTGCACTGCCGGCGCTGCTGCGCATCGGCCAGGTCCCGCCACTGCGGGTGCTGCAGCGCAACCTCGGCCTGCCGCCGGTCTCGGTGTGGCTCTCCACCACCCTGGCGCTGGTGACCTTCGGCGCCCTGCTCTACTGGCAGTCGGCGGATCCCGGCCTCGCGGCCTGGGTGCTGCTCGGCACGGCGCTCGCCCTCGTGGTGCTCGGCATTCTCGGCCTGCTGCTGATCGTCCTGCTGCGCCCCCTGCGCGACCGGGGCGGCATGGCATTGCGCTTCGGCCTGGCGAACCTCTCGCGCCGCGGCGGCCTGAGCGCGATCCAGATGGTGGCGTTCAGCATCGGCATCCTGGCACTGCTGCTGCTCGCGATCGTCCGGGTGGACCTGCTCTCCGCGTGGGAGCAGAACATCCCCGCGGAGGCACCGAACCTCTTCTTCATCAACATCCAGCCGGGGCAGGAACAGGCCCTGGCCGACCGGGTCAGCGCCGCCGGACTGGATCGTCCCGAGATGGAGCCGATGATCCGGGGGCGACTCGTGGCCATCAACGACGAACGGGTCTCGGCCGCCGACTTCGACGACGACCGCGCCCGGCGCCTGCTCGAACGCGAATTCAACCTCTCCTATGCCGACACGCCGCCCGGGCACAACCGCGTCGTCGCGGGCCGCTGGTTCGACCAGGAGGCCACGGAGCATGGCGAGTGGTCGATCGAATCCGGGCTGATGGAACGCTTCGGCCTCAGCCTCGGCGACAGGCTGACCTTCAACATCGCAGGTACCCCGGTCAGCGGCCGGATCACCAATGTCCGGGAGGTCGACTGGGACAGCTTCAAGGTCAATTTCTTCGTCATCGGCCCGCCGGCTCTGCTCGAGGATCAGCCGCAGACCTACATCACCGCCCTGTACCTGCCCGACAGCCTCGAGCAGGAGAAGAACCGCTGGCTGCGCGAGTTCCCGGCGGTCACCGCCATCGACGTCGCGGCGCTGCTGGCGCAGGTGCGCAGCGTGATCGACCAGGCCACGCGCGCCGTGGAGTACGTCTTCCTGTTCACCCTGTTCGCCGGACTGACCGTACTCTATGCCGCGGTCCAGGCCACCCGCGACGTGCGCCGCCGCGAGACCGCGCTGCTGCGCACGCTCGGTGCGCGCCGTCAACAGATCCGCAACGGCCTGCTCGCCGAGTTCGGCACCCTGGGGCTGCTGTCGGGACTGCTCGCCGCGCTGATCGCCAGCGCGGTCGGGGGGGTCCTGGCCTGGCAGGTCTTCGGCTTCGAGTACACGGTGAATCCAATGACCTTCGTCTTCGGCATCGGGGGCGGCACGCTGGGCATCGGCCTGGCCGGCTGGCTGGGCACACGCCGGGTGCTGGATCAGGCCCCGCTGAAGGTCCTGCGGGGTCCCGAGTGACCTGCCCCGGTCTCCATTCCTGCGGCCCCCCGGACCATTCCCGGGACCACCCGGATATACTGAACCCATGCGTCACTCACTGCTGACCGACCAGAAGCTTCAAGGCCTGGAGCGCGAGTCCCTTTGCCGGCATTTCACCGGGTCTGACGTCCCCGATGCGCAGCTCTCCGCCGCGATCGACTATGCCCTGGACTCGGTCGATGCCTCGGGTCTGCAGACGCACCCACTGGACGTCGCGGAGATCCTGCGGCGGCTCAATGTCGATCGGCAGACCCTGATCGCCACCCTGCTCATTCCTGCGGTGTTTGCGCATCGCCTCACGCATGAGCAGATGACGCAGGAGTTCGGAGAGGTCATTACTCGACTCACCGAGAACGTCAGCGAACTCGTGCGCCGCCGCTTCGAGATGCCCACCCGGCGCCCCGAACAGGCCGAACGCCTGCGCCGCATGTTGCTGGCGATGGTCGACGACGTGCGCGCGGTACTGATCAAGCTCGCCTTCCGGCTCCAGAACCTGCGGCTCGGTTCGAAGAAGGCGGACCCGGACGCGAAGCTGCTGGCCCAGGAGACGCTGGATGTCATCGCACCGCTGGCCAACCGCCTGGGGATCGGCTCGCTGAAGTGGGAGATGGAGGACCTCTCTCTGCGCATACTCGACCCCGAAAGCTACCGCAGCATCGCCAACGGCCTGGACGCAAACCGCCGTGCGCGCGAGGACTACATCAATGCCTTCACCCAAGAACTGGAGACCGCGATAACGGCGGAGGGAGTCAGGAACGCCCGCGTATCCGGACGCCCGAAACACATCTACAGCATCTGGCGCAAGATGCAGAAGAAGCGGGTGGCGCTGGAGGATCTGACCGACCTGCGCGCGACCCGCGTGATCGTCGACGAGTTATCCGCCTGCTACACCGTGCTCGGGATCGTGCACAACCGCTGGTCGCACCTGCCGCGCGAGTTCGACGACTACATCGCCAACCCCAAGGACAACGGCTACCAGTCCCTGCACACCGCAGTACTCGGCCCGGAGGGCAAGGTGGTGGAGGTGCAGATCCGCACTCGGTCGATGCACGACTTCGCGGAACTCGGGGTGGCGGCACACTGGCGCTACAAGGAGGGCGGCCGCGAGGACAAGGCGCTGAACCGGGCCATCACCTCGCTGCGACAGTTGCTGGAGTCGGAGGGCGACGATCAGAGCCTGCTCGAGGAATTCCAAAGCGAGGTGCTGCACCAGCGTGTTTTCGTGCTGACACCCCAGGGTGAGGTGCTGGACCTACCGGCCGGCGCCACCCCGCTGGATTTCGCCTACGGCGTGCATACCGAGGTGGGGCACCGCTGCCGGGGCGCCAAGGTGGACGGCCGCATCGTGCCCCTGACCTACCGCCTGCGTTCCGGGCAGCGCGTCGAGATCCTGACCACCCGCCAGGGCGGCCCGAGCCGCGACTGGCTGAACCCGAACCTCGGCTACCTGCGCACGACGCGCGCACGCAACAAGGCTCGCAGCTGGTTCCGGCTGCAAAACCAGGAGGAACACCTGTCCAACGGGCGTACCCTTCTCGACCGGGAATGCCAACGCCTTGGCGTCAGCCAGGTAGACCACGACGAACTGGCATCGAGGCTAGGCTATCGCCGCTCGGAGGACATGCTCATCGCGCTCGGTGCAGGCGATCTGACCACCTCGCAGGTCGCGCAGAAGCTGCAGGTCGACGCCGCCACCCCCATCCCCGCACTGCGTGCGCGCCGGCGGCCGGTCAAGGACGGCGCTCCTTCCGGCGGAGGCGACATTCACATCCGCGGGGTCGGCGGGCTGCTGACCACGCTGGCCAACTGCTGCAACCCGGTCCCGGGCGATGCCATCATCGGCTTCATCACCCGGGGCAAGGGCGTGTCGGTACATCGACGCGATTGCGTGAACATCCTGCGCCTGCCCGAGGAAAAGCGGCCACGACTGGTCGCGGTGAGTTGGGGCGAGGAGGCCCCGACACAGGCAGTGGACCTGCTCCTGGAGGCGCAGGACCGCCCGGGCCTATTGCGCGACATCAGCAATGTCTTTGCGAACGCGAACGTCAACCTGCTCGCGGTACAGACCCGCACGCATCCCGTGGACCGATCGGTGCACATGGAACTGACGGCTGAGGTGGAGAGCCTCAGCCAACTGAGCGGTCTGTTCGACAGGATTCAGTCCCTGCCCAACGTCTACAGCGTCCACCGCCGATCGAGTGTCGCTGGCTCCAAGGCTTGAGCCGGCAAACACCCTTGCAGCGGGCTCACACGGTGCCTCCTGCAAGGCCGGGCCCGAGACACGGTGTCGAACGCCGAGAAGGTTCAAGTCTCGGCTCAGGCTGCCGCCAAACAGAGACATTCCACCTTGGGATCCTTCGCGACACTGCTTCGAAAGGATCGGGAAAGAATTACATACTCACCGAATCCGGCAGTGAAAACCTGCCGAGAGTTTCCGAATATGGCATTATCCTTCTTTTGAATCTGGACTCTTTGATCATGCGACCCTTAAATCTGCGCAGCTTCAAGGAATGCACTCTCTGTGTCGTGACCCTTGCGGTCATCGCCGGAGCACCGATCCTGGTATCGATTTTGGTGCTGGTTTGGGATTGAAGGCGACCGGGGCTGACCGCCCCTCCTGAAGCCCTCGTCCCGGCTGCCGTTCAACTCCTCGAGAACACCGCCGCCCTCAGCATCTTCCGGCGCATGTAGGCAATCTGCGTCTGCAGATCCAGATCCTTGGGGCAGACGTCCTGGCAACCCAGAAGGGACATGCACCCGAACACACCATCGTCGTCACCGATCAGTTCGTAGTAGTCGGCGTCGGTTCGCTGATCACGCGGATCGAGGCGCAGCCTTGCGATCTTGTTCAGACCCACCGCGCCGATGAAGTCCTCCCGCATGCGTGCCGTACCGCAGGCCGCGAGGCAGCAGCCGCATTCGATGCAGCGCTCGAGTTCATAGATCTGCTCGGCCAGTTCGGGCTCCATGCGTTCCTCGAGGCGCCGCAGATCCACCCCAGTGCCGCTGTGAATCCACGCCTCGAGCCGCTCGCTCATCCCGCGCATCCATTTGCCGGTGTTCACCGAAAGATCGCCGATGAGCTCGAAGAACGGTAGTGGCGCCAGCGTGATGCGTTCCCCAAGACCACTGGTCAGGGTACGGCAGGCGAGTCCCGGGCGGCCGTTGATCAGCATTGCGCAGCTGCCGCAGATCCCCGCACGGCAGACGAAATCGAACTGCAGCGACGGATCCTGACGGTCGCGGATGTCGTTCAGCGCCACGAACAGGGTCATGCTCGGGGCCTCGTCCACCTCGAAGAGCTGGAGGTGTGGCTTGCTCGCCGGGTCCTGCGGGTTGTAACGCAGGATGTGGATCTTCAGGCGGCGCGCGACGGCCTCATCGGCCGGCCTGGCTTGCATCTGGGTGCTCATCACAGCCTCTCCGTCAGGCGTTCGTTGCGGCCGCGGTATTTCTCAGGCAGCAGCGATTCGTACTCCATCAGGGCCTGCTGTCGCCCGAAGCGGTCCGCTTCGGGCATCTCGGCCAGCTTCTTCTCGACCTCGGCCACCCGCGCCCCGGTGTCCGGATGGTCGACGTGATTGCGGGTGCCGTAGCCGCGGAAGCCGGGCGGCAGTTCCATGTCCGTCACCGGAATCTCCTCGTAGCGGATGGTGGGGAGGTCGTCGGCCTCATGATCCCAGGTGGCCAGCGTGCGATTCAGCCAGTCGCGGTCGTTGCGCTGCGGATAGTCCTCGCGGAAGTGCGCGCCCCGGCTCTCGGTGCGCAGCAGCGCCCCCTGGGCCACGCACAGGGCGATCTTCAGCATCTTCTGCACCCGGTAGGCGGCCACCAGTTCCGGGTTGGCCCCCGGCGCCTTGGTGCGCAAGGTGATGTTGCGACTGCGGCGCAGCAGGTCCTGCAGTTCCTGCACGGCGGCCTCGAGTTCCTCGCCGGTACGGAAGATGCCGACCTTGTCCATCATCACCGCCTCCATGCTCTCACGCAGGGCGGTGGCGCTCTCGCCGCCGGTGCCTTCCAGCAGTGCATCCAACCGCTGCCGCTCGCGCTCCAGGAATTCGCGGACGAGCCCGGTGCCGATGCTGAGGTCGCCGCCCTCGGTCTCGCAGTAGTCGGCGATGAACTCCGCGACGATCATGCCCGATACCACCGTCTCGGCCACCGAGTTGCCGCCGAGGCGGTTGAAGCCGTGCAGGTCCCAGCAGGCGGACTCCCCACAGGAGAACAGGCCTTTCAGGGTCGGGCTCTGACCGGTGTGATCAGTACGGATGCCGCCCATGGAGTAGTGCTGCGTGGGCCTGACCGGGATCCACTGTTCCACTGGGTCGATGCCCAGGAAATACTCGCAGATGTCCTTGACCTCGCGCAGGTTCTTCTCGATGTGCGCACGGCCCAGGCCGGTGATGTCCAGCCAGAGGTGGTCGCCGTAGCGCGACGGCACGCCCTTGCCCTTGCGCATGTGCTCGGTCATGCGCCGCGACACCACGTCGCGCGAGGCGAGCTCCTTCTTCTCCGGCTCGTAATCGGGCATGAACCGGTGGCCGTCCACGTCCCGCAGCACGCCGCCGTCGCCCCGGCAGCCCTCGGTGGTGAGGATGCCCGCGGTGATGATGGCCGTGGGGTGGAACTGCACCGCCTCCATGTTGCCCAGCGTCGCCACACCGGTCTCCAGGGCCAGCGCGATGCCGGTGCCCTCGCAGATGATGGCGTTGGTGGACACCTTGTAAATGCGCCCGTAGCCGCCGGTGGCGATGGTGGTCGCCTTCGCGACATAGGCGGTGAGTTCGCCGGTGATCAGATCGCGCACGACCGCACCGTGGCAACGATCGCCCTCGTGCAGCAGGGCCAAGGCCTCCTGCCGCTCGAGCACTGGAATTCCATGGGCGATGGTCTGGTCGCCGAGGGCATAGAGCATGGTGTGCCCGGTGCCGTCGGAGGTATAGCAGGTACGCCACTTCTTGGTGCCGCCGAAGTCGCGCGCGGTGATCAAACCATGCGCGTCGTCGGCCTCTGCGATGGTGATCTTCTCGGCGTTCACCACCGACTCGCGGCTGCCCCGGGCGACCCGGCTCCAGGGCACGCCCCAAGCCGCGAGTTCACGGATCGCCTTGGGTGCGGTGTTCACGAACATGCGCACCACGCGCTGGTCGGCACCCCAGTCGCTGCCGCGCACGGTGTCCTCGAAGTGGATGTCCTCGTTGTCGCCCGCGCCCATCGCGCTGTTGCCGAGGCTGGCCTGCATGCCGCCCTGCGCCGCGACCGAGTGCGAGCGCTTGGCCGGAACCAGGCTCAGCACCAGGACGTCCAGCCCGCGCCGGCGCACGCCCACCGCCGTGCGTAGTCCCGCCAGTCCGCCGCCGATCACCAGTACGTCTGTGTAGACCACCTTCATGGTGCTTCCTCCGGAATTCCGGTCCGTGGTGGAGCCTCCTGCTGCCAGCTGGGCACGTAGCGCTCTCCGTAGTGATCCCTGTGCTCGAGTCCGATCCGGACGTAGGTGGCGAGGGAGGCCAGGCCGAGCAGCAGGAAGAAGACGATGAAGCCGCGCATCAGCCATTTCAGGCGCTGGCGGCCCAGTGCCGGGTCCCGCGCCGGCAGCCAGCCCCACTTGACGCCGACGCGATACGAACCCACGGCCGCGTGCACCACGGAGGTGACCAGCAGCAGCAGGTACAGCGGCCACATCCATTCGCTGACCACGCGGTCCGAGGAGGCGTAGGGACCGATGTTAGCGGGCTGCGACATCATGCCGTACAGATGCACGGAGGCGAGGAAGAACAGCGCGAAGCCGGTGTAGACCTGGACCCACCAGAGGCTGGTGTCCTCGTGACGCATGACCTTGCGGTGGTCCTGGTAGACGCGGTACTGGCGGTAGGTCACCGGGATCTTGCGTACGGCCAGAACGGCGTGAAGGATCAGGATCGCGAAGATGAACGCGGAGAACAGGGTGATGATGATCGGGTAGGGTTCGCCGAAGACGTAGTAGCCCTCGAAGAACATCGTGACGCGGTACATCGCGTCCTTGCCGAGCAGGATCGATGCCTCCGCGAACAGGTGTACCCACAGAAAGAGGGCCAGGAACAGGCCCGACGCACTCTGCATGAAATCCATTCTGGCCGGCCAGCGCCGACCCTCCCCACGCCCGGTCAATGCTGCCCCCACCGCCAGATCGTTCGTATGGCCCATCAGTTCACCCATGGCTTGAAGATCGGTTGCACTGCGCCGGGCCGCCTCAGGGCCACCCGCATGTTGCATGGTAGGAGGGTTTAGGGTGAGCAGGCATTGATATAGGTCACTGCGGCGCGAGGCGGGCTGC
>Ga0209498_1000260_pt1 | contig 32169 bp, 24 predicted proteins | sample WalLakDeSediment_FD_184131 | JGI IMG/M metagenome (GOLD analysis project Ga0209498, IMG submission 184131) | Lake sediment microbial communities from Walker lake, Nevada to study Microbial Dark Matter (Phase II) - Walker Lake 11/02/13 Deep... | ecosystem: Environmental > Aquatic > Freshwater >...
GGCCGAATGGATCAAAGCGGGCTATCCGGTATTGGGCGGCGCGGAAGTGGAAGGCCCGGACCTGGACGCGGCCTTTACGGCCTTCCTGGGCAACATGGTGGCCTACAACACCATCCGCCCGGACGCCCTGAACGAGCTGTTGATTGCCGACCCGCCCCCCTTCATCCTGGACGTGCGCCAGCCGAACGAAGTGGAAGAGAAAGGCCACATCGAAGGGGCGGTGCACATTCCCCTGCGCGAAATCGGCGCCAACCTGGACCTGCTGCCCGCCTTTGACACGCCCATCGTCGCTTACTGCGGCATTGGCTGGCGCTGCACCATCGCCATGACCGCCCTGGGCGCGATGGGGTGGACGGACGTGAAGGCCCTGATCGGCGGCAGCTTCGGCGGCTGGGTTGAGGGCGGCTATCCGGTGATCGAAGGACCGGCGGAAGAGGCGCTGGTTCTGAACGCGGCCGCGCCCGACCCGGCGCTGGCGGCGGCGTTGGGCGAGATGCTGGCCAACGTGCCGGAAGGCTTCGGCGTGGTGACGGTGGACGCGCTGGCAACGGAGCTGATTGAGAAACCGGAACTGCTGCTGATTGACGTGCGCCAGTTGAGCGAAGTGGAGGAAAACGGCCGGATCGAGTCCGTAGACCAGTTGAACATCCCCATTGAGGAGTTCATCAGCCAGATGGCCAATTGGCCGGACCCGGACGCGGAGATCGTGGTTTACTGCGGCACCGGCCATCGCAGCACCATCGCGATGTCGATCCTGTGGAGCTACGGCTACACCGACGTGCGCAGCATGAAGGGCGGCCTGGCCGAATGGGTGAAAGCGGGCTATCCGGTCGTTGAATTTCAGCCCGAAGGGTAGTTGACGAGCACGCGGACGGGTAGATTCCGTCCGCGCCTGGTATCAAGCGTAAATCTGAAGCGCCAGGCGTTTGAAAGCGCCTGGCGCTTGTTGATCACCAACCTCCCCGCCAAATAGGTTCAGGCGGCGGCTGAGGCTAGAACGAAGAAATAGTGGCGATCATACTCAAATGAAAGCTGCATACGCCTCCTAAGCCCAGCGGGTAGCGCGATGATGATATACTATTTCCGGCTCTGATCGCACTGGGCGAATGAGGACGAATTGGTTGGGAAATCGACTTTCAATACGCGCCAGAAGCGCTCCAGGATCTGCATCGTGATCTACCAGTTCGCCACCATGAATCGCTACATATTCTCCGCTGTGTTTCGTTAGCAGCGCCGGGTGCAAGCGCCGGAAAGCCTCTTTCTCTCGTTCACGTTCTGGCTGTACAGGCAAGCTTTCCAAGGGGGAAATGCCTTTTTCGAGCATGTCTCGCGCCAGATCATCCACGTCACGCTGCTGCCTTTGCGCCACCCGGCGCACACGTTCATATAATTGCTCAGGGATTGTCACCGCAACACCATTATTCATCACGCGCGCCTCCATGGGTTAAGTATAGCATAGACGACGGAAGTTTTGCCCTTACGCCTCATATGGAATCTTTGCTCCGGCGACGGCCGTCGCCAACACTTCCTCGCTCACCCCCTGTCGTCGCAGACTCGCCACCATCCGGGTTAAATCCGCGCCTTGTTCCAAACGCGCTAGATCGGCCCGCAGCCCCTGCCCAATGTAAGCCCGCATCAACGGTTGATAGCCGGAAAAGCCCAGCAAAGGGGCGACCCGCTTCAAATCTTCAACCACATCTCACATATTCCGCCGGTACTGCCCGCCCACTTCGTAAAGCGCCTGCGTAATCTGCCCTAGCGAACAGACCTTCACCGCCTCCATCAGCGCCGTGAACATGTTTTCATTGTGGATGGCGGCCAGTTGCAGGGCGCGTAATTGCGCCGCCGCCTGCTCCGGCTGCCGGTTGTGCAGCGCCTGCACCTCGGCGATTTGGCGCTCCTTTTCGGCCGTCGTCGAGCGAATCACCTCGCCCGGCACAAGCGTCGGCGACCCCTCGTCCGAGAGGAAGGTGTTTACGCCAATGATCGGCAATTCGCCGCTGTGCTTCAAATGCTCGTAATAGAGCGACTCCTCCTGAATTTTGCCGCGCTGGTACATCGTCTCCATCGCCCCTAGCACGCCGCCCCGCTCGGTCAGGCGGTCGAACTCCGCCAGCACCGCCTCCTCCACCAGGTCGGTCAACTCCTCGATGATAAAGGCGCCTTGCAGCGGATTCTCGTTTTTCGCCAGACCTAATTCCTTGTTGATGATGAGCTGGATCGCCATCGCCCGGCGCACCGACTCCTCTGTGGGCGTGGTGATGGCCTCGTCGTAGGCGTTGGTGTGCAGCGAGTTGCAGTTGTCGTAGATGGCGTAGAGCGCCTGCAGGGTGGTGCGGATGTCGTTGAAGGCGATTTCCTGGGCGTGGAGCGAACGGCCGCTCGTCTGAATGTGGTACTTCAACTTCTGCGCCCGCGCGTCGGCCCCGTATTTCAGCTTCAGCGCCCTGGCCCAGATGCGCCGCGCCACGCGGCCGATGACGGCGTATTCCGGGTCCATGCCGTTGGAGAAGAAGAAGGAGAAGTTGGGCGCGAACTCGTTCACGTCCATGCCGCGCGCCAGATAATACTCCAGGAAGGTGAAGCCGTTGGCCAGGGTAAACGCCAGTTGGGTGATGGGATTGGCGCCCGCTTCGGCGATATGGTAGCCGGAGATAGAGACGCTGTAGAAGTTGCGCACGCGCTGGTCAATGAAATATTGCTGGACGTCGCCCATCAGCCGCAGGGCAAATTCGGTGGAGAAGATGCAGGTGTTTTGCGCCTGGTCTTCTTTGAGGATGTCGGCCTGGACGGTGCCGCGCACGGCGGTGAGGGCGCGCGCCTTGATGTCGGCGTATACGTCCGGCGGCAAGACCTGGTCGCCGGTCAGGCCGAGCAGCAGCAAGCCCAGGCTGTCGTTGCCTTCGGGCAGGTCACCGTGATAGCACGGCCGTTCCAACCCCCGCTCATCGTACAATTTCTTTTTCTGCGCTTCAACGAGCTGTTCCAACCCATGTTCGCGGATGTAGAGTTCGCACTGCTGGTCAACGGCCGTATTCAAAAAGAAGGCCAGCATCGTCGGCGCGGGGCCGTTAATCGTCATGCTCACCGACGTGGCCGGGTCGCACAGGTTGAAGCCGCTGTACAGCTTCTTGGCGTCGTCGAGGCTGGCAATGGAGACGCCGGAGTTGCCGATCTTGCCGACAATGTCGGGGCGCGTGGCCGGGTCTTCGCCATACAGCGTCACCGAATCGAAGGCGGTGGAGAGACGTTTGGCGGGCATGCCCAGCGAGACGTAATGGAAGCGCTTGTTGGTGCGCTCCGGGCCGCCTTCACCGGCAAACATGCGCGTCGGGTCTTCGGCCGTGCGCTTGAAGGGGAAGACGCCGGCCGTATACGGAAACTCGCCCGGCGCGTTTTCCTGCAAACTCCAGCGCAAAATGTCGCCCCAGCCGCTGTAGCGGGGCAAAACCACCTTCGGCACTTTGGTATGGGACAATGACTCCGTTTTGGTGGGCACGCGGATGTCCCGCCCGCGCACCTGGTAGACGGTTTCATCCCCGGCGTACTGCGCCTTTTTCTCAGCCCAGCCGTCCAGGATTTGCTGATTGTGCCGGTCCAAATCGAGGCCGATTTGCGCGTGCAAAGCCTCCAGCTCCTGCACGAGTTTGTCGCCATCAGGGCGATTGGCGGACTGCACGGCCGTAATCGCCTGCCTTAACCCATACAAGCGGTCGGCCAGGTTGGCCTGTTCGTCCACCCAACGGCCGTAGCCCCGAATCGTCTCCGCAATTTCGCTCAGGTAGCGCACGCGCGCGGGCGGGATGATGGTGACTTTCTCCGACATTTCGTCGCTGACGACCAGGCGGGGTTCCAGGGCGGCGCCGGTTTTGTGGGCGACGGTGTGCATGACGGCCGTGTACAGCCGATTGGCGCCCGGATCGTTGAACTGGCTGGCTATCGTGCCGTAGACCGGCATCTCCTCCAGCGCTATGTCCCACAGTTGATGGTTACGCTGATACTGCTTCTTCACGTCGCGCAGGGCGTCCAGCGCCCCCCGCTTGTCGAACTTGTTCAGCGCAATCACGTCGGCGAAGTCGAGCATGTCAATCTTCTCCAACTGCGAGGCCGCGCCGTACTCCGGCGTCATTACGTACAGCGTCGCGTCGGCGAAGTCCACAATTTCCGTATCCGACTGGCCAATGCCGGAGGTCTCCAGGATGATCAGGTCAAACTGCGCCGCCTGCAAAATCGCCAGCACTTCGGGGATGTGGCGCGAGAGGGCCAGGTTGCTCTGCCGCGTCGCCAACGAGCGCATGTAGACGCGCGCGCTGTAGACGCTGTTCATGCGGATGCGGTCACCCAACAGCGCCCCGCCCGTTTTCCGTTTGGACGGGTCCACGCTGACGATGGCAATCTCTTTCTCCGGGAAGTCGAGCAAAAAGCGGCGCACCAGCTCATCCACCAGCGACGATTTGCCCGCGCCGCCGGTACCGGTGATGCCGAGGATGGGCACAGCGGGCAAGTCAGCCAGTCGCCGGTGCACTTCATCCATAATCGGCTGCACCAAATCCGGCTCGTTTTCGACGGCCGAAATCAGCCGCGCTAAGGCGCGGTTCGTCACCCAATTGCGGATTGCGGATTGCGGATTGCGGATTTGGGGATCGCCATTCCGCAATCCGAAATCCGAAATCCGAAATCTGTCGTATGCTTCGGCGATGGCTTCGCGCCATTTGTCTACGTGGAGTTTACCGGTGGGGAAATCCGCTTTTTCAAGCAGGTCGTTGATCATGCCTTGCAGGCCCAGGGAACGACCGTCGTCGGGCGAGTAGATGCGCGTAATCCCGTAGGCATGCAGCTCGGCCGCTTCGTCAGGCAAAATAGTGCCGCCGCCGCCGCCGAAGAGCTTGATGTGGCCGCAGCCCTGCTCGCGCAGCAGGTCATGCATGTATTTGAAGAATTCCAGGTGGCCGCCCTGGTAGCTGGTAACGGCGATGGCCTGGGCGTCCTCTTGCACGGCCGTGTTCACAATCTCCTGCACGCTGCGGTTATGGCCGAGGTGGATCACCTCGCTGCCGCTGGCCTGCAGGATGCGGCGCATGATGTTGATGGCGGCGTCGTGGCCGTCGAACAGGCTGCCGGCGGTGACGATGCGGATTTTGTTGGTGGGTTTATAGGGGGAAATAGGCGCCATATGACTCTCCGAACTATAATAATATGCGCATGAAGCGTGATAAGCAGCTTTGTTGCGCTGCACGTTTTCTGCTCATTTTGGCTGCCGCTAGTATAACACAACCACCTGTGCCATGCGGACTGCATTTGCTTCAGGGCAGGAGTTCCCAATGCGCCCCGGCGCGCCAAGAGGAATGAAAATCGTAGCCCGGATATCCCTATCCGGGCGCTCATCGCGCAACGCTACCCGATTTACGGGGAAGGCCGGCGCCACAAGTGCACCACCCCGCTCTCCGTCCCGAACGCCAGCAGCCCGCCCACCCGCGCAAAAGCGACGCTGACAACGTCACCCCCAAGGCTGGGCAGTTCCCCCACGATCGCGCCCGTGGCCACGGACCACAAGCGCAGCGCCGGGCCGTGGCCCGCCGCTATCAGCGCGCCGTCGGGCGAGAAAGCAATGGTGGTCTGCTTGAACATGCCCCCGGCCAACTGCCGCACCAGGCGACCGCTCTTAGCCTCCCACAGAAAGACGTCGCCGTTGGCCGTTCCGCCCGCCACAAGCCGGCCGTCGGGAGCAAAGGCCACCGCCACAAAGCCCATTGTGGGGCTGGACAACGAACGGAGGTGGACGCCGTCCGCCAGCCGCCAAAGCCGGATGGTCCTGTCATCCGCGGCCGAAGCGAGCAGCGCGCCGTCGGGCGCAATCGCCAGGTCCAGCACCGGCTGGGTATGGCCCACCAGCGTCCAGCGCGGGGCGCCCGTGGCCACCTCCCACACCTGTACGGAAAAGTCGTGCGAGGTGGCCGCCAGAAGGGCATTATCGGGTGTAAAGGCGGCGCGGTTGCGGAAGATGGCGCAGCCTTCGACCGCCTCGCCTGAGCCGGCAAACTCCCAGCGCAGGGCCGCCGTGGCCGTTTCCCAGATGCGGACCGTGTCGTCAAAGGCGTGCACGCCGACGCGCTGCCCTACGCCGGTGGCCAGCAGCGCCCCATCGGCCGAAAAGGCAACCGTATCGACCCGGCCGCCGTGGTCCGGCAAACTATGCACAAGCGCGCCGGCGGCCGTATTCCACACCTGCGCCTGCCCGTTGGCTGCGCCCGCCGCCAGCAGCGCCCCGGTGGGCGCGAAGGCCAGGTCGCGCACCGCCCCGGTCATATGCTGCTCCAGCGCGCCCTGTTCCTGGCCGGTTTCCAGGTCCCACAGGCGCACCCGCCCACCGGGCATGACCAGCGCCAGGCGACGGCCGTCAGGATGCAGGGCGACCTGCTCGGGCGCGCCGTCGACCGGCGCCGGCCACAGCCGTTCCAGCTCGCCCGCCGGCAGCCGCCACAGCGCCGTACGGCCGTCGGCGTAGACCACGACGAGAAGCCGGCCATCGGCGGCCGCCTCCAGCGCCTTTACGGCCGTCGCCTCCGGCGGCGGCAGCGTCATCTGCGGTTGGCCCGTCGCGGCGTCCCACACCACGACCGCGCCGTTCAGGTACCCGGCCGCGATTTGGCGGCCGTCAGGCAGGAAGCGCCAGGCCTCCCCGGCCACGTGCGCCGGGCCGTCCAGCGCCAGCGGCGCGCGCCCCGTCCCCGGCTCCCACACCAGCAGCCGCGCCGAGTCGCCCCACGCCGCGCGCCCGTAAACGGCCGCATAGCGCCCGCCCTGGGGTGCAAACTGCCCGCCAATGAACCAGGCGCCCGCTTCGCCCACAAAACGTTCCGGCGGCGCCTCGCCGTCCAGCGACCAGGCCATGAGCGCGTCGACGGTTTCCCGGTTGAGCGGCGCCACCAGGCGCGCGCCGTCGGCGGCCACGGCCGCGGGCATCAGGCGGTACGGTTCCGGCGGCGACAGCGTGCGCAGCAGCGCGCCGTCGGCCACCTGCCAGAGCGTGATTGAGCTGAACGTGCTGACCGCCAGCGCCGCGCCCCGCGGCAGGAAAACCAGGTTATGGAGCGTCAGCCCGTCGCGGGGCAGCGTGTACAGCAGTTCGCCCTCCGGCAGGCGCCAGATTTGCACTTCGGGAACGTAAGCGGGGGCCAGGGCCAGGTAACGGCCGTTGGGCGCAAAGGCCAACTCCCGCACGGGCACAGATGAACCACCAAAATCCAGCGGCTGCCAGGTGTGCGCGTCGTAGAGGCTGACGCCGGCCGTCGTATGCACCACCAGCCAGCTCCCGGTAGGGTCAAAAGCCGCGCGCTGCGCCTGCCCCTGCCCCAGCGTCCCCGCCGGCCGCCAAGCATCCGTCTGCTGCACCGCCGCACCGGGAGCAGGAAGGGACGGGGCGCCTGCGGCGGGCGCAGTGCTGCCTCCGCAGCCTGCAGTGCCTGGCAGCGCCAGGATGAGCAGTGCACACACCATCACCATTTGCCAGCCGAACAGGCCGTCTTTGCGCCACATCAACCACATCATACCTACCTTACACGGTATTTTGCAACAAGACCAGCCAGAGTTGTCAAGCGCTATCTACGCTACTCCACTACAACGAATGAAAAGCTGTAGCCGCGGCATCCTTGCTGCGCCGCGAGGATAGGAATTCTCGGTTACTATTTTCACAGGTGCAAAGTTGAACTGAACAGGGCGGCGCAAAACCTGAATCTGATTTCTTCGGGCGGCAGCAAGCTGCTGCTCTCTGCTGCTCTTTGCTTTACCCGGTGCGGACGCACACAACAACCTGAGCGGCGGCGGGCGCACCGAGGTCAACATGAGTGTGACGCTCAACGACGAGGTCAGTGGCGGCGAGGTATGCTACACGGGCAATTCGACCAGCATTAAAGTGAACGCCTCCACCGGCGCGCGCAGCGAAGAACGCTAAAAAGCGCCAGATTACATAGGTCCGCTGGGCTTGTGTAATCTGGCGCTAGTGTGATTTAATCATGCCTGGATGCGTACTGCGTATCAAATGCTAAAAGACGCGGATAGGAATTTCCGCCGGAGCCATGAAAAGCTCCTTCAGTTGATCGTCCACCTTGCACAGCGTAATGGACATGCCGGCCATCTCCAGGGAGGTGCAATATTCGCCGACGTAGCTGCGCCAGATCGTGATTCCTTCCTTCTCTAACAGCTCATGGGCGATGCCGTAAACCAGATAGAGCTCCGAAATCGGCGTGCCGCCCAACCCATTGACCATGAGCGCAACTTCGTCGCCGCTCTTGAACACCGAATCTTCCACGCTGGTCTGGTTGCCGTCCTCGTCAAAGATCGGCTTACGGTCGGTCAAAATGGCCTGCACCATTTCGGCGACGACTTCGTTCGCGCTGCCCAGCTTCTTGCGGGCGCGGCCCGGTTCGCCGTGAATTCCCACGCCCATTTCCATCTCATCCTCTTCCAGGGTAAAGATGGGCTGGCCCTTTCTCGGCGGCGTGCAGCCGGTGAGCGCCATACCCATCGAGCGAACCATCGAGTTGACCTTTTGGCCAAGATCAACCAACTCATCCAGGGATGCGCCCTGTTCAGAGGCGGCGCCCACAGCCTTGATCACGAAGAAGTTGCCGGCTACACCGCGACGGCCAACGGTGTAAGTGCTGTCCTGCACCGCCACATCGTCATCGACGTAGATAGTTTTCACCAGAACATCTTCCGCATCAAGCATTTCGGACGCGGTCTCAAATGACATCCGGTCGCCGCTGTAGTTGTTGACAATGTGAAGGATGCCCTTGGGAGAGGCTAAAAGCTTAGACGACTCAACCACGTTGCCCATTGGCGGTGCGGCAAACACATCACCTGGGCAGGCGGCGTCGAGCATACCCTGGCCGACAATCATGATGTGAGCCGGTTCATGGCCAGAGCCGGAGCCCTGGACAATTGAAACCTTGTTGGGATCGGGGGCGTCGGCCCGCATAATCAGATTGTACTCGGGCACCCACTTAATTTTGCCGGGATTGGCGGCGGCGATGCCCTTCATCATCTCGGGAACGAAATCCTTGGGATCATTCATTAGCTTTTTCATCGGAAAATCTCCTTGTGTTTACTAGTTTAATTGGTTAAATGTCACGTGTTTCAAAAACCCGTTCTCCTAATTTCACCAGCTAGGCCTTCACTAATTCGCGTTCACCTCCTCTCACAATTGCCACTCGCTGGCCTACGTATGCTTCCAAACCGGCCATCGCCTTCGAGAAACTGGCCACGGTATCCAGAGTGGCCGGGTGGGTGTTGAACTGCTCCAACCACATTCCGTTCGGGTCGTAGGACTGCAGGGCATAGGGAATTTTCAGCAGTTTGTCGAGTACCTGAGGGGGTACCTGCACGTTCTCAATGTTTTCAAAAACCAGGTCATCGCCAACCTCAAGCAGCGGCTCCAACACATAGGGCGGGCAGGTAAAGACCACCTCGCCGGCCATTTTTTCAAGGTCCCAGAATCTGGCCTTACCGGCGACCAGGGGACCCTGGCGCATCGAACAGGCCAGCATTTTGCTGGGGTAACCTTCCTCTTTGAGCAGGCGATAGGCGCGCTGGAAAACGGCAATACCCAACCAATGCCGATCCTGCCAGGTCAACTCAATTCCTTGTCGCCGAGCCTGGACAACCAGCGCCTCGTTTTCGGTGAGGCGACCGACCATCATGGTGATCACCGCGCGCCATTTTGTCGGATCGACGGTTTCGGGGAGGTAGTAGGAGCCTTTCTGCATCAGGTTTACGCCCTCCGCGGTCGCTCTGGCCGAAGCCAGGATTTGAGGCAAGGTAAAGCAAACGGTGGTGTTGGTGGCGATACCTTTGGCTGCCAGCGCGCGCAGCACGTCAATGCCTTCGGCGCTGCCCGGCACTTTGATCATGACGTTGGGACAGAGCGCGCTCAACTCCTCGGCGCGCGCGATCATCTCAGCGGTTTCTGTAAAGAGGCGCGGGTCTAGCTGGCCGGAGATCCAGCCATAGCGCCCTCGTGACGCACGCCAGATGGGCAGCATCATTTCTGCGCCGCGTTTGACGACCTCTTTGTAAGTAAGCCAGGAGAGCTCTTCCTGATCAAGATCGGGGTTGGATAGGATCAGGTCATCAATCCACTCGTTCCAAAAATCGGGGTCGCTCTTGACTGCGGTCAGTGAGAGGGGCGGATTGGTCGTGCAGCCGCGCACAATCCCGCCGGCCGGATCCTGGGGGTCATAAAAGCGCTGAAGTTGTTCTTCCAGGATCGGCCGTTTAGCCGGCAGGGCGGCGGCTATCATTTTCTGCACCCACTTGTTGTACACTAAGGGAGAAGAGTCCCACCAGATTTCCAGGTCGGGGTGGACATTTGCTAGCCGATCAATTGGGCTTTCTTTCATACCAAATTCCTCCTGACTGAAATACAAACCAGCGAGGCAACTCCGGTACAGCTTGACGCCCATTTGCCAGGCAAATCAAGCCAAGATGTGATACGATACGAAAAGGCACGACGCAGCTAACGCTGACAGACCTTGTCGCTGGTTGGTAATGAGAATTCCACAAGCTGTGCGGACATGCTGCTGCAACAGCATATCCAGTTCTCGTGTTCAATATTTTCTTGTAAAGGCCGGGTCATCCCCGGCTTTTACATTTTGGATAGAGGGTGAGATTGGCGCCTACGGCCTGGTTTCCCACACCTCCACCAATTTTTCGGCCATCATGGCGACGGCAATGGAGCCGGCGTCGTAGGTGTTGCAACTGCGTTCCCCCGTGTAGGCGGCGCGGCCGCGTTTGGCCACCCACGGCTTAATTTCCTCGGTTTTTTGGCGCGCCACTACCGCGGCGCTCCTGAGACCCTCAAGCGTGGAGCCGCCATTTTTGATGACTTTCTCAAATTCCTCGGTGGCCGGGATGAAGGCGTCCAGGAGGGTTTTATCGCCCAGATCGGCTTTACCGCGCTTTTTCATACCTTCGATGGCTGCCCAGAGCATCTCCAGTAAATCATCGGTAGTTAACTCTTGTTTGTCGCCACCTTTCACGCCGGCCCGGAGGAAGGCCGTCCCCCAAATGCTGCCGGAGACGCCGCCGACGGTGCTCATGAACGTCTGGGCGACATCTTTGAGAAAGCCGCCGGGGCTGGAGCGGTTGAGGCTGTCCCACTTGGTCACGGTGACCGCTTCAAAGCCTGCGGCGATGGAGTTGCCAAAATCGCCATCGCCCACCACGCCGTCAAGCTCAGTGAAATAGATGCGATGGGTAAGCGCTACGTCACTCATCGTGCGTACAACAAGTTCGGCCGTTTCAAGACTAGATTGCGCCATAATCCTCTCCTTTCAAAACAGAACGCGGATGCGCGGCGGACCTTGCGATCCGGTCCGTTTTTATTCATTGTGTCGCGCCCCGTGCGCGGAAACTCCAACGGAACGCAGGTTAACGTGAATAATCACGGAGCAGAGTGTTGGGATGAATGCAGTTTTTACCTCCTTAAGACCTTTTCCAAATCCTCAAAGCTGAAGTAGCCCTGGGGATCGGCCGCGGTACGATTTTGAACCACAACCGTTTCTTCACCTGCGGGATCGCCCAGGCTGGAAAGCACAATAACGGCCTCTTTAAAATCCTCAGCGTGAGTGAGCTGGTTGAAGGTAACCACACAGGTCATGCCCGCCGCGACCGCGGCCAGCAGCCCGTTGCGTGAATCTTCTACCACCACGCAGCCGGCCGGATCCAGCGCGAGTTTTTCAACAGCCAGGTTGTACACATCCGGAGCCGGTTTCTTGGCTTTCACCATGTCTCCGGCGAAGACGCCCGCAAATTTAGCGGCCGTTTCGTCACCCATAACGTGCTGAACCACCGCCCGCACCGACGACAACACCGACGTAGAACAGACGGCCAGGGTCCAACCATGCGCCAGCGCAGCTTCGGCCAGCCGTTTGACCCCTGGCCGGCCGGGAATGGAGCCGGAAGCAATCAACTCTTTGTAAATTTCGGTTTTGCGTTTGTGCCAATCGACGACGGTTTCCCACCACGCATCGCGAGAAGCCGGCACAGGATAAACCGCCCGAAAATCGTCATCCTGCCCCAGGCTAAACATGCGCTCCTTGCCGCCGCCGATTTTGACCTTCTCGGCATATTGGGCCAGACTCCACTGCCAGTTGACCCCTTTTTCGCGCCACATCTGGTTAAAGGCCACCAGATGCCCGTCGCGTTCCGTGTCGGCCAGCACCCCATCGCAGTCAAAAATCAATGCTTTGGTCATGCTTTGCCCTCACTACCAAAAATCTTGAAATAGGCCTGGGCCATCCTCATCACGTCGCCCCGTACGGCGCCGATGAGTTTCAGGGGGTTATATTCGGTCGGTTTCTGCTCCAAGTAGGTGCGAAACCCATCGGCGTACGTTTTCTTGAGGTCGGTGGAGATGTTGACCTTGGCCGCGCCCAGGGCGATCAGGCGCGCGAACACCTCGTTGGAAAGACCGCTGCCGCCATGAAGGACCATCGGCATTTGGGTGGCCGCCACCAACTGCTCAATGCGCTCGTAGCGAATGGTGGGCGCGGCTTTGTAGAAGCCATGGGCCGTGCCGATGGGCGGCGCGTAGCAGTAAATCCCAGATTCGCGGATGAACTCGATCTCTTTTTCGATTGGCAGCAGTTCCCCTTCCTCCTCACTACCGACGCCATCCTCAACGCCGCCAACCGTTACCAACTCACCTTCCACGCTGGCCCCCGTTTGCCTGGCCAGTTCGACGATAGCGACGGTCTTGGCGAAGTTCTCCTCGTAGCTCAGCCCGGAGCCATCAAATAGGACCGAATTCCAGCCGACTTCCAGGCACATTTGCGCAACGGCCGTATCCGGGCAGTGGTCCAGGTGCAGCGTGACCGGCGCAGACACCCGCCGCGCCATGTCGGTAAACATATCCTTAACGACATCCGCACCCCAAAATTGTACCGTTTTAACCGAGACCTGAATGATCAGGGGCGATCGGGATTGTTCAGCCGCCTTGATCAACCCGTCCATTGTAATGTCATCGACGGCGTTAAACGCCGCGACACCATAGCGCTGATTGAAAGCTGGCCCCATTATTTCTGGCAATGAAACTACTGTCACTGTTCGATTTACCTCCTTGGTAGATAGGACACTAATTAACCCGGTGGACGTAGAGTCACGCGGAGAAAACCCAGAGAAGAGATCACCGCACCAGGATCATTTTGGCCGAGTAAACGTCGCCGCGATTGTGACACAAAATCAGTTCTACCGGCTTTCCATCCTCGGCGTATATGATCCGGTTTTTGAACAAAATAGGCGCATCCTCCTCGATGTTCAACAAAGCGGCGATATCCTCAGCGGCCGCCCGCGCTTCAACCCGCTGCACCGCACGCTTAATAATGTACCCATGGCTCTCCAAAATTTGCCAGGCCGGTCGAGAGCACAAATCTTCGGTGAGCAGTTCGGGGCACAGCTTGTAGGGTACATATTCATCATAAATTGTCACCGGCACGCCATTGGCCCGGCGCAACGTCAGAATCCGAATGACGGGCTCGCCCTCTTGCAAGGCCAGGGCTTTGGCGATCATGATTTTGGCCGGGGCAACTTCCCGATTCAGGAACTGAACTTCCGCCTCAAAACCTTCAGCGCGCGCCGTTTCAAAAAAATCGGTCAGCTTGTTGTGGTCACGCTCAACGTGAAACTGAGTGACAAAGGTGCCAGCCCCGCGGCGTCGATACAGCAGGCCCTCATCCGTCAAGTCAGAGATGCCCTGCCGCACCGTCATGCGGCTCACGCCAAATTGGCTGGCCAGCTCATCTTCCGCGGGGAGCTTTTCACCTGGTTTGAGCGCCCCGGTTCTTATTCTTTCACGCAGGGTTTCTCGCACCTGAACGTAGAGAGCCACCCCTTCGGTTTTGGTCAGTGTCGGCATTCCAAACGATTCTCTTGTAAATTATTAGGGAACGTTACGTGTGTCGTCTATACATAACAAGTATATACAACATGCGATAAAAGTATAGACAACTAGTTAAATTATAGACCCGTTTTCCGCCTTGTCAATATCCCAGCGGTTCAATCTGCGCAAATCCAGACGCCCCGCCTACGCCAACGAAGTCGATGCCCGCAACAACTACGCTGTCATTTTTAACCCAAAGCGCTATACTTCACCACGTTGACGCCACGATGGCTATGACCAAAGAGAAGAACCATGGAACGATTACTCCTGCTCGCCGCTGCGCTCTATCTGCTCTGTTTCTTGCTGCGCACGGCGCTCATCTTTTTCAATTTCTGGGTTGTGCCCTTCCAGCGGCCGCGCTTTACGGCGCAGGAAAAGCTGCCGGAGACGCTGGCGCCCCTCTTCCAAGCGCCGCAGGAGCGGCTTAACGCGCTCGGTTTCGCCGAACCGCAACCCGTTTTGGTGACAAACGTTATCGGGCAACCCGGCTGGGCGCTCCTGCTCCGTCACGAAGCGGGCGCGGCCTACGCCCTGCTGGAATTGAAACCCGCCATCGACGTCGCCCTGCCCATTGGCGTGACCTTCTACAGCCTGCTTCCATCCGGGAGTTTTGTGGAAACCCTCAACGGGGAGCAACATCTCATCCTGGGCGAGATTCCCGACTCAATCCTGCAGGATGGCTACACCCCGGAATTAAGCGCCCAATGGCAGTTGCACCGGGAAACCGTCGCCGCCCAAACGGAAGACGCCCTGCGCCTGGCTCCTCACACCTTTCTGGAGAAAGTTCAGGACCATTACGACGCCTACTTGCAGCGGCTGATTGACGGCAAGAGGCTGGGCGGCGCGGGCGAAGCGGGGCGGCGCCATCCCACGGCCACGGCGGCGCTGGAAATGACGGTCAAATATATGCGCGGCGGCGCAAAGGCCAACAAACTGCGCCGGCGCCTCCTGGCAAACGCGCGTCAGGGTGAAATTACCCGGATTGAGATCCCGGTCGAGATGGAAGTACAATCTTTTCACGCGCTGCGCAATCTGCAGCGCCGAAAATTGGGCCGGCAATGGAAAATCTGGCTCGTGGGCGTCACCCTGGTCCTTTTCATCATTTCGTTTTTACAACTGGTCGAGCCGCAAATCGTCTTGATCCTGCTGGGCGTGCTGCTGCTGCACGAAGCGGGTCACTGGCTGGCCATGCGCGCCACGGGCCACAAAAACCAATCCTTCTTTTTTATTCCCTTTTTAGGCGCGGCCGTTACCGGTGAGAAAAGTCAGGCCACCAGTCTAGAGCAGATGGTGGTGCTGTTGGCCGGGCCTGTGCCCGGCCTCGCGCTGGGTTTGGGCATCCAATGGTGGCTGAGCTGGGGAAGCCCCTCGTCAATCCCGTTCTGGCTAAGCCTCACCGGCGTCATGCTCATCGTCATCAACCTGCTCAACCTGCTGCCGCTCTATCCGCTGGACGGGGGGCAAATTGTCAACCTGCTCTTTTTCACGCGGCGGCCTTATGCCGACTTCGTCTTTAAACTGGCGGCGGTAGCCGCTTTTGCCGCCGCCGCGCTCTGGCTGCGCGAGGTGATTCTGGGCGTGGTGGCGGGCTGGGTGCTGTTGGGCATGCGCAGCAGCTTCCGGCTGGCGCGCGTCTTCAGCCAGATTGACCCCGCTCGTTTGCAGGACGTGGATGAAAACGGCCGTATCCACGCCTGCTTTCAGGCCCTACGGGACGCCGGGTACACCGATCTGAGCTTTGGGAACAAATTCCACCTGGTCAAAGCGCTGCTCAACCGCTCGTGGAATGAAAGCGCGGCGCGCGGGCAGCGGCTGCTGCTCGCCGGAATCTATCTCGTCCTGCTAGTGGGCGGCTTTGCATTCTTCACCACGGCCTTCTAAGCAAAGGCGCTTTTAAGGAGCAATTATGTCTGAAAATATCGTTCTCGTCACCGGCGCGACCGGCTACATCGGCGGGCGCCTCATCCCGCGCCTGCTCGAAGCCGGCTACCGCGTGCGCGCCATGGTGCGCCGCGATCCCGATCGGCTCAAAAACCAGCCCTGGACCGACGCAATCGAGATCGTCGTGGCCGACGCGCTGGAACCGTCCACGCTGCCGCCTGCGTTTGCAGGCGTCCACGCGGCCTACTACATGGTGCACAGCATGCGCGCCGGGTCAGCGTTTGAAGCGCGTGACCTACACGCCGCCCATAACTTCGCCCAGGCCGCGGAAGCGGCCCAATTGGCGCGCATTATTTATCTGGGCGGGCTGGGCGACGCGCGCCAAGAGCTCTCCGAACATTTACAGTCGCGCCACGCCACGGGCGACGCGCTGCGTGAACACGCCACGCCCGTCACCGAGTTTCGCGCCGCGGTCGTCGTCGGTTCGGGCAGCATCTCGTTTGAAATGGTGCGCCACCTCTCCGAGCGGCTGCCCATCATGATACACCCCAAATGGGCCGACACGCGCATCCAGCCCATCGGCATACGCGACCTGCTAGCCTACCTGGTGGAAGCGTTGGCCGTACCCGCCAGCGCGGGGCAAATCATCGAAATCGGCGGCGCGGACGTGACCACCTATGGCGACATGATGCGTCGCTATGCCGCCAATCGCGGCCTGAGGCGCTGGATTATCCGCGTACCCCTGCTCACGCCGCGCCTCTCGTCCTACTGGGTACATTGGACCACGCCCATCCCGGCGGCCTTCGCGCGCCCGCTGATTGAAGGCGCACGCAACGAAACGGTCGTGCACAGCGACCTGGCGCAGCGTCTCTTCCCCACTATTCAACCCATGGACTACGACACGGCCGTGCACGCGGCGCTGCTGCGCATCGAGCAGGGACGCATCGAGACGATCTGGAACGACGCCGCCGCCTCCAGCCTGGGGGACACGCCGCCCTACACCTTCACCCAGGAGCAGGGCATGTTTATCGAGCGGCGGGAGATGACGGTGGCGGCGTCGCCTACGGCCGTTTTTCGGGCCTTCACCGGGCTGGGCGGGGAGCGGGGTTGGCCGCCGTTCCAGTGGCTGTGGCGCATCCGCGGCCTGCTCGACCGCGCCGTGGGCGGCGTGGGGCTGCGCCGCGGGCGGCGCCACCCGGATATGCTATGGGTGGGCGACGCGGTCGACTTCTGGCGCGTGGAAGCGATCGAGCCTGACCGCCTGCTGCGCCTGCGGGCCGAAATGAAGGTGCCGGGCAAGGCGTGGCTGCAATTCGAAACGCAAACGCAGGCGGGCCAGACTCACCTGATGCAAACCGCCTTTTTCGCGCCCAAGGGTCTCTTTGGCTACCTGTACTGGTACGCCGTTTTCCCGCTGCATGGCCCTATTTTCGCGCGGCTGATTGCGCACGTAGCAGCCGTGGCGCAGGCTGAGGCGCGCCAGGAGCATTAAAACGTAGCCCAGACATCCCTGTCCGGGCGCTCAGCAGGCTAGGGGGTCCGCTTTACGGGGAGATGATTTCCAGAGCGCGGGCGCGCGCCACGGCCGTGCGCCGGTCATGCACGCCCAGCTTGTCAAAAATATGCTGCAAGTGGGTCTTGACGGTATTAACCGAAACCGTCAGCTTCTCCGCGATCTCGGCGTTTGAGCGCCCCTGCACCAGCAGCGTCAGTACTTCCAGTTCGCGCTCACTGAGCGATTCCACGGCCTGTGGACCGAGAATAGCCGCCTGGCGTACGACCCCCTTCTCCAGCCGAAAGGCGTCAATCGGGAAAGGTAAGGCGTCATAGCCGGCCAACAATTTCTCCACGTAGGCGGGCATGATTCCGCGCGCGGCCGCGCGGCGCAGCAGCGCCGCCATAGCCGCGCCTTTGTCCACAAAAGTGCGCACGTATCCTTCCGGCTCCGCCAGCTCCAGCGCGGCGCGCAGGCAGGTCAGCGCCGTCTCGGAATCGGGCGCCGCCAGCGCCTGCAGCGCGCGCACCTCCACCAGCCCCCACTGCCAACCGGCCTGCTCCGCCTGCCTTTGCAGCGCGGCCAGGCGCCCAAAGGCGGCGACCCTTTGCCCCTGCGCCAGCAAAATACGCACCGGGGTGAGGAAGAGGCGCGGGAAGAAGGGTGAGGCGTCGGCCGGCAGGTGAATTTGCGTGGCCCAGTGCACGGCCGTGGCCACGTCTTTCTGCCCCAGCGCAAGCTCCACGTACGCCGCCGCATTGCAGGCACGGATGAAATGCGGCAGCGCGTAGCGCAGGTCAAGCTGCTGCGCCTGCGCCAGAGCCTGCGCCGCGCTCACCGGGTCGTTTTGCCGGCGCTTCAGCAGCGCCAGGCCGCGCAGCGCGCCGCTCAACACGTCCACGTTGCCGATGGCGCGCGCCAACTGTTCCGCCTGTCGCAGATGCTCCGCGGCGGCCTCCAGGTCATTCCACTCGGCCAGCAGCACACCATAGACGCGATGGGCCAATGCGCTGGTCAGGTTAGCGCCATCCGTAGCAACGCCTGCTGCAGCAGCCCCGCCGCGCGGCGGAACTGACCTTTTACGCCGTAGGCCAGCGCCAAAAAGCCGATTGCCGTCAGGCGCGCGTAATTATTCGCGGCCTCCTCGGAGGCGCGGCGCGCCTCAATGAGCACCGGAATCGTTTCATCCATGCGCCCGGTTGTCCATAGCGAGATGCCCAGGTCCACCGCCAGCCGGCTGCGCGCCGTGGCCTGCTCCGGCGGCAGGCAGGCCAGCGCCTCGCGCGCCAGCGGAATGGTGCTCACGACGTCGTAGCGGGAACGGGAGATAAAGGCCTGGGCATACAAAGCCTGCCCTTTGAGCGCGGGCGCATCCTGCACCAACGGGATGACAGGTTCTAGATAGGTTTCGGCTTTTTCGGGCTCACCGGTCAGGATGAGCGCCCAGAGGTAGTTTACGGCCAGCGCCGGCTGCCGCTGCAGCTGCGCGGCGGGCATCTGCTCAAGCCAGCGCCGCAGGGTTAACGCTTCCCCCCGGCGCTGCAAGCAGTCGGCTAGCTTGACAAGCAGTTCCCCGGCGCGATCCCACGCCCTGGCCGCCAGAAAGTGGGGGACGGCTTCTTCCCAAAGATTATTGGCCTGGAGCCACTCTCCGGCGCTGCGGTGAAGCACGGCCGTGTCAATCCCCGTGCGCTCCAGCCGCCGCCGCAGCAGGCCGGCAAACAGGTCGTGGTAGGCATGCCAGCGGCCCGCGGCGTCCAGCGGCGCCAGGAAAGGATTCGACGTACCCAGGTGATCGAGCATAAAGGCGGCCGGGTAGAAACTTGATTTCTGATTGCCGGCCCGCCATACCGCGTCGCACAAATCGGCGCACAGGTAGGGCAAAATTGAGGTAAGCAGCAAAAAACGCTGCATTTCCGGCGCCTGCTGCTGCAAATATTCATCCAGCAAGAAGCCGCTGGTTTCCAACCGATCTGCGGGCAGGGCGGCCACCAGCGCGCGCGGGTCCGCGTGGCGCTCGATGGCCAGCGCCGCCAATTGCAAACCGGCCGCCCAACCGCTAACGCCAAGCGCCAGCGCTTCCACAACCGAACCGGGCAGGTTAAGATGCAGGTTGTCATTCAGGAACTGCGCCGCTTCGGCCGTATCAAAGCGCAAATCCTCCTCTCCCAGCTCAACAAGCTGGCCCAGCAGGCGTAGTCGCGCCAGCGCCGGCGGCGGTGCAGTATTGGTCAACAACACCAGGTGCAACTGCGGCGGCTGGTTATCCAGCAAAAAAGCCAGCGCCTGCTGCACAAACTCGGACTCAATGTGGTGGTAATCATCCAGAACCAGGGTCAGCGGCAGGTAGTCGCGCGCGATCCAGAGACCTAGATCGCTGATGACGCTGCCGAGCAGCGTTGGGATGGGCGGCAGTTCCGGCAACTGGACCATCGCCAGCAGCAGTTTGCCCAGGCGCGGGTCCACGGTTTGCAGCGCGCCCACCAGGCCCGTGAGAAAGCGCGCCGGAGCGTTGTCGAGCGGATCCAGCGTCAGCCAGGCATAGGAGGAAGCGTCCGGCCCGAAGAAAGAGCTTTTTTTGGTAACGGCATCGGCGGGCCGCAGCCAGGAGGCGACCAGCGTGGTTTTGCCGGAGCCGGACGGGGCGAAGACGAGGGTGAGTTTGGTGCGCAGACTGTCGTTGAGTTTCGCAATCAGGCGCGGGCGCGGGACCAGAAACGGCCGTATCTGGGGAACGTGCAATTTTGAATTTTGCAGCGTATTTTCCATCCGAAACCACCTTACCACCTTAGCGCGCACAATAGCGGCTAACGGGTGCGCGGTCAAGTGTCATATGACACACGGGCAGCATGAGCTTTGTCATCTAAAGGGCCCTATGCACGCCCCCGCGCCGCCCGCAACCGGGACGGGTTGCCCGGATACCAGGCTTCTGTAGAATTCAAGCTGTATTTAATCACCTTATCTCTGGAGAAAACACATGAGCAATTCTGTTCGTCAACCTGAAAAACATCTCAAACTCTTCCTGCCCGGCCCGACGGAGGTGCGCGAGGAAATCCTGGACGCCCAGGCGCAGTGGATGGTGGGTCATCGTATGCCGGAAGCGGTGCAGCTATTCGGCCGTATCCAGCCCAAGCTGCGCCAGGTCTTCCGCACGCAGCACCGCGTCTACGTCAGCGCCTCCTCCGGCACCGGCATGTGGGAAGCCGCCACGCGCAACTGCGTCGCTAAAAAGGTGCTGCACTGCACCAACGGCTCCTTTGGGGACCGCTGGGTAGAAGTCTCCCAGGCCAACGGTAAGGAAGTTGAGGTCCTGGCGGTTGATTGGGACCAGCCCGTACTGCCCGAAATGGTCATCGAACGGCTGGCGGGCGGCGGCTTCGACGCCCTGGCCTTTGTCCATAACGAAACCAGCGTCGGCATCACCAACCCCGTGCAGGCCATCGCGCAGGCCGTGCGCCGGATGCCCGGCGGCGAGGAAATCACAATCATGGTCGACTCCGTCAGCGGCCTGACCGGCGTCGAGATGGAGCCCGACCTGTGGGACCTGGACATCGTGCTGACTTCGAGCCAGAAAGCGTTTGCGCTGCCGCCGGGGCTGGCCTTTGCCTCCGTCTCCCAGCGCGCCTTTGAAAAGGCCAAAACGGTCCCCAACCGCGGCTACTACTTTGACTTCGTCACCCTGGAAAAATATCTACTGCGCGACCAGACGCCCGCCACGCCGGCCATCTCGCTGCTCTACGCGCTGGACGCGCAGCTGGACGCCATGCTGGCAGAAACGCTGGAGGCGCGCTGGGCGCGTCACCTGGCGATGCGCGACCGCGTCGTGGCCTGGGTCAAGGCGCGCGGCTTTGCGCTCTACGCCGACGCAGCTTACGCATCGCCCACCGTCACCACGGTCGTCAACACCCACGGCCTGATTGTGGGCGAGATCAACAAGTTCCTGCGCACGCGCGGCATGGTCATTTCGAACGGCTACGGCAAGCTGAAGGAGAAATGCTTCCGCATCGGCCACATGGGTGACTGGCAGGTGACCGACATCGACGAGCTCCTGGCCAACCTGGATGACTACCTGCGCGCGCAAGGGATTAGCTGGTGATGACGATGTACAAAATTTTGATTTCCGACAAGTTGGGACAGGCGGGGCTGGAGCGGCTGGACGCCATGGAAGACGTCGCCTACGACGTGCGCACCGGGCTGAGCAAAGCGGAATTGATGGCCGCGCTCCCTGAGTACGACGCGCTGATTGTGCGCAGCGGCACGCGCCCGGATGCGGAGATTATCGCCGCGGGCGCCAAACTGAAGGTAATCGGCCGCGCCGGCATGGGCGTCGACAACGTAGACGTGACGGCGGCGACGCGCCACGGCGTGCTGGTGATGAATACCCCGCGCGCCAACAGCGTGGCCACGGCCGAACAGACCATGGCCCTGATGCTGGCGGCGGCGCGCCACATCGCGCCGGCGCACAACTCGCTGGCCGCGGGCGAATGGGCGCGCGCCCAGTTCATGGGCATGGAGCTGGACGGCAAGACGCTGGGCGTCATCGGCTTTGGCTACATTGGACGCCTGGTGACCAAGCGGGCGCAGGCGTTCGGCATGCGCGTGATTGCGCACGACCCGTACGTGGATGCGGCTACGGCCGTTGCCCTGGACGTACCGCTGCTGCCCCTGCCCGACCTGCTGGCGCAGGCCGACGTGATCACGCTGCACAGCATCGCCACGCCCGAAACGCTCAACCTGATCAACGCCGAGACCATTGCCCAGATGCGGGACGGCGTGATCATCGTCAACGTTGCGCGCGGCAAGCTAATCGACGAGCAGGCGCTGGCAAACGCGCTGCAAAGCGGCAAGGTAGCCGCCGCTGCGCTGGACGTCTTCCAACAGGAACCGCCGCACGGCAGCCCGCTCATCGGCCTGCCCAACGTGGTGCACACGCCCCACCTGGGCGCCAGCTCGCGCGAGGCGCAGCACCGCGTGGGGGTGGAAATCGTGGAGCAGGTGGTGGACGCTCTACGTGGCGCCGACTTCCGCAACGCGGTTAACCCCGACGCCATGGCGAGATAACAAGAGCAAGTGAATTTGTTATTTGAGCGTAAATACGGTATAAATTGAAGCGCTAACTGTTTACTGAATACCCACCTGGCATCCCCACGGCCCCCATCGAACCGCGCCAGGGGCGGGTATCAACAAGGGACACACCGGCACGTTAAACTTTGATTTTGAACAAGTTAACGCGCCGTTCTGTGTCTCTTTTTTTATCCCTTTACAACCTGAGGAGGAAAAGATGCAAAAGAAAGTTTTGTGGTTAGCGCTGCTGTTGCTGCTTGCGGCGCTGGCGGCGTGCGGAGGCGAAGCGGCCGTAGACGAACCTGCGGCAGAGATGACCGATGGGCCGTTCAAGGTCGCATTCGTGTACGTAGCGCCAATCGGCGACCTGGGCTGGTCTTGGGCCCACGATTTCGCCCGGCTGTCGCTTGAGTCCCAGTTCGGCGACGCTATTGAAACCGCCTTCATCGAAAGCGTACCGGAAGGCCCCGAGTCTGAACGCGTCATTCGCGACTTCGCCAATAAGGGCTACAACCTGATCATCACCACGTCGTTTGGCTACATGGACCCCACGATTACGGTGGCGCAGGAGTTCCCCAACACCGAGTTCATCCACATTTCGGGCTACAAGACCGCCGATAACGTTTCGACGGTATTCGGCCGTATGTACCAGCCGCGTTACCTATCGGGCCTGGTGGCCGGTTCCATGACCGAAACCAACACCATTGGTTACGTGGCCGCCTTCCCCATTCCCGAAGTCATTCGCGGCATTAACGCCTTCACGCGCGGCGTGCGCGACGCCAACCCGGACGCCGTGGTGCGCGTGGTGTGGACCAACACCTGGTTCGACCCGCCGCAAGAGAAGGAAGGCGCCGAGGCGCTGCTTTCCGCCGGGGCCGACGTGATTGCGCAGCATCAGGACACCACCGAGCCGCAGAAGGCCGCCGCTGATGCCGGCGCGTTCTCGATAGGCTACAACTCGGACATGCTGCCATTTGTCGGGGAAACCGTGCTGACTTCTCCCGTCTGGCACTGGGAAAGAAAATATGCCCCCGTGATCGAGGGCATCATGAACGGTACCTACCAGGGCGGCGAGTCCTATTGGGGCGGCCTGACGGACGGCGTCGTGAGCCTGGCGCCCTTCTCCCCACTGGTGCCGCAAGACGTGCAGAATATGGTGACCGAAAAGCAAGCGCTAATCGAGTCCGGCGCGTGGGACGTCTTCTGCGGGCCGCTGTTCGGCGCGAACGGCAACCTGGTTGTTGAAGAAGGCAAGTGTCTGACCGATGGTGAAATGCTGAGCATGGACTACTTCATTGATGGTGTGCTCGGCGAAGCCCCCGCCGCAGCCCCTGAAGGGCTAGGCGAATAACATAAGCCGATAAATCCGGCAACCATCGTAAACAACCGGTGGTTGCCGGATTTTTCTTTATCAGGCGCCTTTTCGATTAGATTGCTATCTTTCATTCCGCAATCCGCAATCCGCAATCCGCAATTGTACAGGAGGGTATATGATCAACGCGACGGCTCCCCCCATTGCCGTGGACATGCGCGGCATTACGAAACGCTTCCCAGGCGTCATTGCCAACGAACGGGTGGACTTACAAGTATTTGTGGGCGAGATTCACGCCTTGCTGGGCGAGAATGGGGCCGGCAAGAGCACGCTGATGAGCACGCTGTGCGGTCTCTACCAGCCGGACGAGGGAGAGATTCATCTGGCGCAAAACGGCCGTTTACAACGCGCCCACATCCAATCTCCCGGCGACGCCATTGACCTGGGCATCGGCATGGTCCACCAGCACTTTAAGCTGGTGCAAACCCAGACCGTGGCCGAAAACGTGATCATCGGCCTGAAGGGCGTGCCCCTACGACTCAACATGCGCCAGGTCGAAAAAGATATCGCGGCGCTTGCCCGACAATACAACATTCCCGTCGATCCCCAGGCCTACATCTGGCAGATCTCGGTGGGTGAGCAACAGCGCGTCGAAATTCTCAAGCTCCTCTACCGCCAGGCCGAAATTTTGATTCTGGATGAGCCAACGGCCGTGCTCACTCCCCAAGAGGCCACGGAACTGGGCAAGACCCTGCGCAACATGGCGCGTGAAGGCAAAGCCATTATTTTCATCTCCCACAAGCTCGACGAGATTATGGAAATCGCCGACCGCGTGACCGTGCTGCGCGACGGCAAAAACGTGGCCACCGTCGCCGTACGCGACACCAATAAGGCCGAACTGGCGCGCATGATGGTCGGGCGTGAAGTCATCTTCCGCGTTGAAAAGGAAGCCTGCCAGCATGGCGCCCCGGTCCTGAGCCTGGAAAAGGTCAGCGCCTTAAACGACAAAGGCTTGGCGGCGCTTAAAAATATTTCCCTCGACGTATGCAGCGGCGAAATTGTGGGCATCGCCGGGGTCGCCGGCAACGGCCAGCGCGAACTGGCCGAAATTATCACCGGGCTGCGCAAGGCCACCCAGGGCAGCGTGCGGCTGCGCGGGCAGCCCATGACCAATCGCGCCTCCATCGAGTTCATTCGTGAAGGCGTGGCCCACATTCCCGGCGACCGGCTAGGCATGGGGCTGGCCGGCAACCTGCCCATCAGCGACAACCTGATTATGAAATCCTACCGGCGTGCGCCGCTCGCCGTCGGCCCCTTTTTGCGCGCGACGGCCATCCGCGAATTCGCCGTCAGGCTGATCGAGAATTTCCAGGTGCTGACGCCCGGTCCCGGCACGCCGGCGCGCAACCTCTCCGGCGGCAACCAGCAAAAGGCCATTCTGGCGCGTGAAATTACCGCCGGCAAAACGATGACCACGGGCAACGAAGTACCCTTTTTGGTCGCTGTCTATCCTACGCGCGGGCTGGACGTGGGCGCCATCGAAACGGTGCGCCGGGAACTGCTGGAGCAGCGCGGCCAGGGCGCCGGGATCCTGCTGATTTCTGAAGAGTTAGAAGAGCTTATTGCGCTGAGTGACCGCATTGCCGTGCTGCACGCCGGTGAGATCATGGGCATTGTCGACGCAAACGAAGCCGACATTGAACAGCTCGGCCTGATGATGGCCGGCGAGCACGCCGGGAAGCACGTGCCGGCAGGAGGGGCATGATGCTGCCATTTACGCTAAAGTTTGAAAGACGGCTGACCGTTTCGCGCGTGGCGACGTTCCTGTCGCCGCTGGCGGCCCTGCTGCTGGCCCTGCTGTTCGGCGCGGTGCTGCTGGCCACGGCCGGGGCCAACCCCTGGACCACCTACCGAGCGATGTTTACCGGCGCCTTCGGCTCTACCTACAACTGGACCGAAACGCTGGTGAAGGCGACGCCTCTGATCCTGACGGGCATGTCGGTAGCCATCGCTTTCCGCATGCTCTTCTGGAACATCGGCGCGGAGGGGCAGCTCGTCATGGGCGGCATTGCCGCAGCCTGGACGGCGCTGTTTCTGACCGAGCGGCTGGCTTTTCTGCCAGATTCGCCTTGGGTGTGGCTGCCGCTGATGATGATTATGGCCATTATAGCCGGGGCGATCTGGGGCCTGATTCCCGCACTGCTCAAGGCCTACCTGAACGTGAACGAAATCATCACCACGCTAATGTTTAACTATATCGCCATCCTCTGGTACCGTTACCTGTTCACCACGGCCTGGAAAGACCCGCTGGGCTTTGGCTTCCCCGGTTCGGCCGAAATTCCACTGTATGCGCGGCTGCCGAGGATTAGCGGCCGTTTACACCTGGGTATCATTCTTGCCATTGCGGCCGTGCTGCTAATCTGGGTCATCATGGACAAAACGCGGCGCGGCTACGAAATCCGGCTCATCGGTGAAAACCGGCGCGCGGCCGAATACGCGGGCGTCAACATCATCCGCAACATCATCCTGGTTATGGTGATGTCCGGCGGGCTGGCCGGGCTGGCCGGGTTGGCCGAAGTAGCCGGCATCTCCTTCCGCTTGCAGCACGGGCTGGCGGCCGGTTACGGCTTTACGGGCATCATCGTCGCCTGGCTGGCGCGGCTAAACCCATGGGGCGTGGTGCTGGTGGGCGTGCTGCTGGCCGGACTGCTGGTGGGCGGCGACCAGATTCAGATCAGTATGGGCCTGCCGGCCTCGGTGGCGCTGGTGCTGCAAGGGGCCATTTTGCTCTTCGTGCTGGGCAGCGAAGTGTTCAGGAGCTATCGTCTGCGCATCATACCCCGCGCACCGGTCGCTCTACCCCCCCCTGAGGAGGCTGCGTGACATGGACCTGAATCTCATCGTTTCCATTTTGAACATCGCCGTTGTCGCCGGCACCTCGCTGGTCTACGCTACGCTGGGCGAAATCCTCACCGAGCGCTCCGGCATCCTCAACCTGGGCGTGGAGGGGATCATGATCATGGGGGCGGTATCGGCCTTTGCCGCCGCCTACCACAGCAACAGCGCCTGGGTCGGCGTGCTGACGGCCATGCTCGTCGGTGGGGCGCTGGCGCTGGTGCACGCCTTCCTGACGATCACGATGCGCGCCGAGCAGGTGGTGACCGGACTGGCAATTACCATTGCCGGCGGAGGATTAGCCAGCTTTTTGGGTCAAAAGTTAGGCCCGGCCGGCGCGCCGCTGGTGGGGCTGATTGGTCCGCGCTTCCGCGAAATACCGATTCCCGGCCTGAGCCAGCTTCCGCTCATCGGCAAAGCCGTGTTCAGCCAGGATTTGCTGGTCTACCTGATGTACCTGGTGGTCGCCCTCGTGGCCTATTTCCTCTACCGCACCCGTCCCGGCCTGCACCTGCGCGCCGTCGGCGAAAATCCGCAAACGGCCGATGCCCTGGGGGTCAGCGTCTTCCGGGTGCGCTACTTCTACACCATGCTGGGCGGCGTCCTGATGGGTGTGGGCGGGGCGCATTTGTCGCTGGCCTACACGCCCGGCTGGACCGAAAACCTGACCGGCGGGCGCGGCTGGATTGCGATTGCGCTGGTGATTTTTGCCGCGTGGGACCCGCTGCGCGCGCTGCTGGGGGCGCTGCTCTTCGGCAGCGTCAACGCAATCCAGTTCCGTCTGCAGGCCCAGGGCACGACCATTCCGTCCAACCTGCTCAATATGCTGCCCTACATCTTGACGGTGGTGGTGCTGGTATTGACGACCTGGCTGGAGGCGTTCCGCAAGCGCGTGGGTGCGCCGGCGGCGCTGGGACTGCCGTATAATCGCGAGGAGCGGACTTAGGCTTCAGGACAGCTACATCCGGAACGTCCCATAGCGGTCAGCGGGCAGCGGGGCGTTGAGCGTGGCCGCAAAGGCCAGCGCCAGCGCCATGCGCGTTTGCGCCGGGTCCAGGATGCCGTCATCCCACAGGCGCGCCGTGGCATAGTAGGGGCTGCTCTCGCGCGCGTACTGATCCAGGATGGGCTGCTTGAATTTGCGCTCGGCCGCTAGCAATTCGCCTTGGGTCGGCTCGTCAAGCTGGTGAAAATAGCGCTTCTTGCCTACGGTCCACAGCGTATCCGCCGCCGACTCGCCGCTCATCACGCTGATGCGGCTGTTGGGCCACGCAAAGAGGAAGCGCGGGTCATAGGCGCGGCCGCTCATGCCGTAGTTGCCGGCGCCGTGGCTGACGCCGTGCAGCAGGGTGATGCGCGGCGCGTTAACGTTGCTGACGGCCATCACCATCTTGGCGCCGTCCTTGGCAATGCCCCCATTTTCATACTGCTTGCCCACCATGAAGCCGGCGATATTTTGCATAAAGAGCAGCGGCGTACCGCGCTGGCCACATAGCTGGATGAAGTGCGTGGCTTTTACGGCCGATTCGCTAAACAGCAGCCCGTTATTAGCCACAATGCCCACGGGAATGCCCATAATGTGCGCAAAGCCGCAGACAATAGTAGGGCCGTAGCGCGCTTTGAACTCGCTCAGGCGCGAACCGTCGACCAGGCGCGCCAGCGCCTCGCGCACGTCATAGCTCTGGCGGTAGTCGGCTGGAATGACGCCATACAGCTCTTGGGGGTCGTAGACCGGCTCTTCGGGAGTTTGCATGACGACGGGCAGCCGCTTGCGCCGGTTGAGCTGGCTGACGACGTCGCGCACGCGCGCCAGGGCTTCCTGCTCGTCGGCGGCAAAGTGGTCGGCCACGCCGCTGATGCGCGTGTGCACGTCGGCGCCGCCCAGCTCTTCGGCCGTGACCTCCTCGCCGGTGGCGGCCTTCACCAGGGGCGGGCCGGCCAGGAAAATAGTGCCGTTGTCCTGCACAATGATCGTCTCGTCGGCCATGGCGGGGATGTAGGCGCCGCCCGCTGTGCAGGAGCCGAGCACGGCCGCAATCTGGGTGATGCCCTTGCCCGACATGCGCGCCATGTTGTAGAAGATACGGCCGAAATGGTCGCGATCCGGGAAAACGTCGGCCTGCAAGTGGAGAAAGGCGCCGCCTGAATCCACCAGGTAAATGGTGGGCAGATGATTTTCCTCGGCGATGGTCTGGGCGCGCAAATGCTTTTTGACCGTCTCGGGAAAGTAGGTGCCGCCCTTGACGGTGGGGTCGTTGGCCACGAGCATGCACTCCAGCCCGGCGATACGGCCGATTCCGGTCACAATCCCCGCGCCGGGCGCCTCATTATCGTGCATCTCCCACGCCGCCAGGGGCGATAGCTCCAGAAAGGGGCTGTTGGCGTCCAAAAGCGCTTCGATGCGCTCGCGCACCAGCAATTTTCCGCGCCGGCGCTGCAGCTCGATCAGGCGCGGTGGCCGGTCGGTGGCCGCCTGCTGCTGGCGCGCGGCAAGCTGTTCCGCCAGCGCCTTGTTGTGGGCGTAGTTAGCCTGAAATTCAGGGCTGTTGGGCTTGAGATGGCTGATTAATTCGCTCATGCGCGCCATTATGCCCGAAATCCCCACAAAACGGCAAGTAGTCGTAAAAAGTGATGAGTGATGAGTGATGCGTGATGCGTGACAAATTGACTCATCACTCATCACTCATTACTTCCTGGGAGGGTGATCGTGAAGATAGCGCCCTGGCCGGGGGTGGAGGCGGCCTGGATGGCGCCGCCGTGGGCTTCGACGATGGCTTTGGCGATGGCAAGCCCCAACCCGGAGGCGCTCCCGTCTTCGTCAATGGCGGCGTCGCGCGGGCGGGCTTTGTCGGCGCGGTAGAAGCGGTGAAAGATGAAGGGCAAATCTTCCGCGGGGATGCCCTGGCCGGTATCGCACACGCTGAGTTCTACGCGGCCGGCGACGGCCGTTGCGCGCAAAACTATCTCGCCCTGCGATGTATAGCGCAGGGCGTTGGTGACCAGGTTGTTGAGCACCTGCGTGAAGCGCTCACCATCCACGGAAATTGACGGCAGGTCGTCGGGCGCTTTCACGCGCACGGCCACGCCGTTCTCCTGGGCGGGCAGCAGGTAGGCCAGCGCGGTGCGCTCCAGCAGCGCCTTGGGGTCAATAGCACGGCGCTGTAAGGGTAACTCGCCGGCGTCGGCCAGGGAAAGAGTGCGCAAATCGTCGATCAAGTGACCCAGGTGACGCACTTCGCTGTGCATGATGGCGTATAGTTGAGGGCTGCCCTGAATACGGCCGTCTTGCAACCCCTCCGTGTAACCGCGCAAAATGCTCAGCGGGTTGCGCAGGTCGTGAGCGATGTCGGCCGTCATCTGCTTGCGCAGTTGGCTGGCGCGCGCCAGGTCGCTGCTCATCTGGTTGAAGGCGGTAGCCAGTTCACCCAGCTCGTCGTCGGCGTGCACGGTGACCTGCCGGCCCAAGGCGCCGCCGGCCATGGCTCTGGTAGCGGCCGTTAGCTCGCGAATAGGGCGGGTGAGGGTGCGCGCCAGCAAGCCGCCCAGCAGTAAGGCAGTCAGCATCGCGCCGGCCGCGCTGAGCGTCGTGGCCCAACTGATGCGCCGCAAGAAGTCTGTTTCGGGGGGGACCTGGTTTATGGCGACCACGGGGAGAAGCGGTGTGTTGAACAAGAGGTAGCCGACGGTACGGCCGTCGACCTCAAGCGGCATAGTCAAATCAACTTCATGCGCGGCCAGGCGGCGCATACCCGGTCGCAAGCCCCAAATCACCTGCTGATCCGCATCCAGCAGCGCCACGCTGCGCATCCGCCCGGCCAAATAGCGGTTGCGGCTTAAAGATTCCCCGACGTTGTCCCAACTCCCGTTGACCGTGTAATAATCCACGAGCGCTTCGGCCAGCAAAACCTGGTCACGACTGGCCACAAAGCGGTCAAACTCGGCGCGCGTGCGCACCGCCACCAGCACGGCCACGAGGACCACGCCGATAACGCCGACAAAGAGAAAGGCGAGCGTCAGGCGGAGGGCAAGGGAACGTTTCATAGGTAGGCCTCTTTACTCCGGCGCGAAGCGATAGCCCATGCCGTAAACGGTCTCAATGTAGCGCGGATGGCTGGGATCGGGTTCAATCTTGGTGCGCAGGTTGCGGATATGCACGTCAATGGTGCGTTCGTACCCTTCGTAGGCGTCCCCCGCCGTGCGCTCCAGCAGGTCCAGGCGCGAAAAGGCGCGGCCCGGCGCGGACATCAGCGCCGCCAGCAGCTCAAATTCGGAGGGCGTCAGGTCCACGGTACGGCCGTTGACCTTGACGACGCGCCCGCCACGATCCAGCATCACGTCGGCCACGCGCAGGATGTCGCTGGCGGTGGGGGGCTGGGCGGCGCGACGCAGGACGGCGCGCACGCGCGCCAGGAGACCGCGGATGGAGAACGGCTTGGTAACGTAGTCGTCGGCGCCCAGCTCCAGCCCCAGGACTTCGTCGCTCTCTTCCACCCTGGCGGTGAGCATGATGACCGGCGTATCGGCTTCTTTGGAAAAGAGGCGCATGAAGTCGTAGCCGCCCAGTTCGGGCATCATCAGGTCCAGGATAACCAGGTCCGGCTGTTCATAGCGCGCGACGTGGAGGGCCTCACGGCCGTTGCCGGCCTCCACCACGCGGTAGCCTTCCTGCTCCAGGTAAACGCGCAGCATGTCGCGCAATTTCTTTTCGTCATCAACGACCAGGATGGTTTGGGTCATTGCTTCTTCCGGTAACCTGATGTTATAAGGCGTTCTCGCCGCGATTCAGCGAATCGCCGCGATTCGTCGCGAATCGCCGCGATTCGCGCTACAGATTGATTATAAACGGATTTTCTGCGGGGCGAAACGGCCGTTTGCTACTGCGTCATGTATACGGCCGTGCGCCGAACTCGTTCTCATTGGAGCAGTTCCTCCAGAACGCCGGAGAACGCGCAAAGGGGGCGCCCTCCAGACGCCCCCTTTTGTTTTACATGGTTAACTTATTAAGCGCCTGAGGTTCCGGTTGTGTCAGGCGCTGCCGGCTGCGAGGGGGCAAGAAAAGCAGGGCCGCCAAAACCACCGCGGCCGTGGCCACGGTGGCCGCCGCGTCCGCCAAAGCCGGGGAAGTCGCGCATTTCAATGCGGGACAGGTTCTCCAACATCTGGTCCGCCTGGGCCTGCGTGATGGCGCCGTCGGCCAGGGCCTGCTCAATCGCTCCCTGGAAGAAGGAGCGCACCGACGCAGTGAGGGCATCGTAGTCCACATAGCCCGCTACGTCCTTGTACGCCTGCAGCATGTCGGCCTGCTCCTGCGTCAGCACCCCGGCCGCAACCATCTCGGCCAGCTTCGCTGCGTGAGCCTCAGCCTGAGCAGCCTGCAGCTCTTCTACCGAGATGCCCAGCGCGTCGGCCAGCAAAGCCGCGTAGTCAATGGCGCCGCCGGGAATACCCCAGTTCAGCCCAAAACCACGCCGACCGGCGTAGTCGCCGGAAAGAAGCTGGTCGGCTTGCGCCTGCGTGATCAGCCCTTCGGCGACCGCCTGCTCAATCGCAGCCGCGCGGGCCGCTGCCTGGGCTGTCTCCAGTTCA
>Ga0209498_1000261_pt1 | contig 32134 bp, 43 predicted proteins | sample WalLakDeSediment_FD_184131 | JGI IMG/M metagenome (GOLD analysis project Ga0209498, IMG submission 184131) | Lake sediment microbial communities from Walker lake, Nevada to study Microbial Dark Matter (Phase II) - Walker Lake 11/02/13 Deep... | ecosystem: Environmental > Aquatic > Freshwater >...
CACTGGCAAAGGAATAGCCACAAATAAAATCAAAGCAATAGCTCCGTATCTGGCATATTTGCCTTCAAATTTAATGGCTGTCCTTTTAAACAGCCAGTTAAAAAATCTTTCAAAAATTTTAAAATTTCTCATTAAAAACTTGGAAACCGGATCAATCAGGTACAAAATAAAAAACATTGGCAGAATATTGCCCAAAATCGCGTAAAATAAAGTGGTAAAAAGGCTTAATTTATAAACAGTCAAACCAACAGGAATAGATGCCCTTAATTCTGTAATCGGCAGCATAGACATGAAAAATATGGCAATTTCTGGCGGAAAATTTTTAAATAATTCAATATAATTTACATCAAACATATTTTTAGTGAATTAGAAATTAAACAAACTAAGCAACGAGTAAAATTAATTTTCTTAATTTGGCTGCCTACTTATTCAGCTGGCCATTGGTAATTTAAAAAAACAAAATCCGCTATGGCTTTGACATCCTGAAAACGGTCAAAATTAGTTTGGCTGCCCAAAACAGTTATTAAAATTTCCTGACTGTTTTTTCCCTTGATTTTAACTGCAAAATTATAGCCTGATTCAGCCAAAGCGCCTGTTTTGCCGCCCGCGACATCTAAATAGCTATTAAGCAGCCAGTTAGTGTTTTTTAATCGTACTAATCTCTCCTTTTCTTTATTTCGGACTTCAAATTCATAATTGGCGATATTGAGTGCTTTTTCAATTTCTTCATTAGCCAAAGCAAAATTTAATAATTTAACAGTTTCCCGGGCATTGGAACGATTATTGTTATTCAGGCCGCTGGGATCGGCAAACTGCGTATTGTCCAGGCCTAAAAAAACTGCCTTGGCATTCATTTCCCTGACAAAATCCTCTTCGCTTAAGCCGGTTGACCTGGCCAAAGCAATTGCCGCATCATTGTCAGAAGCGATTAAAGCCGTATAAAATAAATTTTTAATTGTCAAAACTTCCCCAATATTCAGATGAATTATGCCGCCGTTTCTCCTGTCACCGGCAATGGTAAAAAATTCTTTTTGCCAGCCAGGATTATGGTCCAAAAAAACCAAGGCTGTCATTAATTTGGTGATGCTGGCAATGGGCCGGGTTTCTTCTGTGTTTTTCTGGTACAATATTTTCCCGCTTTGGCTGTCAACAGCCAAAGCGCTTTTGGCAGTTATTTGAATGTCTAAAACATCGCTATGATTTTTTTCAGGCGCTTTTTCCAGATTACCCATCTGCTCTTTATTCCCTGCAATAATAAAATCTTCCGCATTGACATGCTGCTGTAAAAAATTGGGCAAAAATATTAAAGTAAATAAAATTTCTAATAGCATATAATTTATTACCGGCTAATCGCCTTTTTTTGCTCCTGCTCCTGATTTAAAAGTCTTTCCAGCGCTTCATTGCTGTTTAATTTTTCATAATCAGGCAATTGATTGATTTCTGTAATGCCCAAATGCCTCATAAAATCAAAACTGATCCTATATTTTTCAACTGGATTTTTTTTATCCTTTATTTCTTCAACCAGTCCCCTCATCATCAGGTTTCTTAAAATTACGCTGCAATTGACTCCCCTGATTATTTCCAATTCCATCTTGGTGATCGGCCCGCGATAAGCAATAACAGTCAATGTCTCCAAAGAAGCCGGAGTCAGTTCGCCGGTTAATTCTTCCTTAATAAACCCTGAGACTATCTGGCTGTTTTCCGGACTGGTCACCACTTGGTATTTCAAGCCTATTTTTTGCAGATTTATGCCTTTGCCCGGCTGGTTATATTCTTCTTTAATAACCCTTAATTCTTTTTTCACTTCATCCTTTTTTGCTCCTGTCAACTCCGCGATCCTTTTGACGGCTAATGGCCGGGGGGAAATAAATAAAAGCGATTCAATTTGTGATTTTAATGACATTTATATTTATAATTAATCCTTATTTTTTTCCAAAGAAATATCCTCAAAAAGATTGTCCTGTTTCACGCTTATAATTTTTTGTTTAGTCAGTTCCAAAATAGCCAAAAAAGAAATTATTTTTTCTGTTTTTGTCTTTGAATCGCCTATTAATTTATTAAAGCTTGAACTGGCTTCTTTAAAAATCAAATCTTTAATTTGCTGGATTCTTTCTGATAATTTTATTGATTTTTCAATAATTTTTTTCGGCAAAACAATAATTGGCTTAATTTTTTCCAAAACTTGAGCATAAATATTGCGCAATTTTTTGGCTGTTACTGACTGTGGCACATAAAAAACCTGCTTGGCAGCGCTTTCCGGCAATTTTTCTTTGGCAAAACAAAACTGCTTTTTGCGTAAAATTTTCTGGATTTTCTTGGAAGCTTCCAGATATTCTTTATACATTTTTAATTGTTTTTCCAAATCAATCCCGTCATCTTCTTCCAATTCCAAAGTCGGCAATAAGGCTTTTGATTTTATATAGATAAGCTTGGCCGCTACAACTAAAAAATCAGCTGTTTCTTCCGGCGCGACTTGTTTTAAATTCATATATTCAATAAACTGGTCAGCCACTTGCGCCAAGGAAACATTAGTAATGTCCATTTCCTGCTTTTCAATCAATTGCAAAAGCAAATCCAACGGGCCTTTAAATTCCTCTAATTGAACTTTATACTGATCCATTATTTTTTCTTTTTAATCGCCTTTTTAATGCCCTTTTTGACCTGCTTTTGGGTCTTTTGGGCTGTTTTTTTTGCTTTTTTAACGGCTTTCTTTACTGGCTTTTTAAATTTTTTCATTTCGGAAAAAACACCGATGATCGGCTCTTCTAGTTTTTCAAATTCTTTCATTGCCATTTCAATGCTTTCTGTAAAACTGCCTGAAGCAAAAATTGCTTTTTTAACCTTCTTTAAACTTTTATCCATATAAACTTCGAAATCATGCAAAGAGCCAAAAGCCGGCAAGGCGCCTGGCTTTACTTTAAGCAGGCGGACCATGACCTGTTCTTTGGGCAATTCAACCTTTTTAATTCCTTTGCCTTTGGCATTCATTAATTTCTTTAATTTCTGCAGATTGACATTTTTAGAAGCCGGCAAAAGAACAATCACAAATCCTTTGTTTGTTTTAACCAGCAAGTTCTTAACAATTTCATCCAGTTTCTTTTTTAAGGTTTGAGCCGCGTCATAAGCAGTATAGACTTTTTTGTGGGTGACAATGGCGTATTTAGCGCCGCGTTTGTCCAGATAATTTGTAATTTGTTTGGGGACTGGCATAAGTTTAAATTAAGTTTTATTAGGTTATATGATGTTTTATGATGTTATATGAGGTTGGATGAGGTTGTATCCGCCTTCGCCCATCCTTCGCTTCGCTACTGAGGGCTACGGCGGACATTGGTGAGGTTATATTAGGTTGAATAAGGTTGCCTAAAGTCTGGTACCACAATTGTATTACAATGTTTTACTATTGTTTTACGATTTCTTCCCCATTTTAAACGGTAATTTTTTTTGTTCGCCTAAAAGTTTTTTAGCAATTTCACGGCCTAAGCGAGTTAAACGAACTTTTTCAATAAAAATTTTTTCTTTAGTAATTTCGCCAAAACCGACAATTAAACCTTTATTAATTAAACGTTCAATGCTATTGGTAATAGAATTAACCATAATGTCCCGGCTATGTTTCTTTTTATAAGAATTGTAAAAATGGAGCAAAACTTTCCTGTCCAGCTTTGAATATTTCTTCTCAAAACAAGCCAAAAGTATGTATTTTTGAAGCTTGGAGAGCTTCATAATATAAGTGATATCTTTTATTTTAGCGTAAAAAAAAGCAAAGTTCAAGTGGCAGGCCAGGTCTTGGCCTTGGCCAGGCGAAAACGGACACAAAAATATTTTTGGTAGGCGGCACAACGTTGTGCCGCCTACGGTTTTATAATACCGTCCGTTTTCGCCAACCCTTTTTACCCTTCTTCCCTAGATTCAAAAACCACCCAGTCTCCCAAGCGATTTTTAAAAACCTTTCGTGTGTTTTCGTGAAAAAATCTTCGCCTGCCCACCGAAGCTCGGAGAGCAAAGGCGGGTGGTTTAGTTATCCTATTTCTCCAAATCCAATTTAATATGCAATTCCTTTAGTTGTTTTGGTTCCACTTCACTTGGCGCGCCCAGCATCACATCCAAACCCTGGCCATTTTTGGGAAAAGCATAAATATCACGGATTGAATTCCAGTCATTAATGGCCATTAATAAACGATCAATGCCCGGCGCATTGCCGCCATGAGGCGGCGCCCCGTATTCAAAGGCTCGGATCATATGTCCAAACTTTTTATCAACCTCGTCTTTGGAATAACCAGCGATTTCAAATGCTTTGTACATTATCTTGGGATCATGATTGCGAATAGCGCCGCTAGTTAATTCAAAACCATTTAAAGCCAAATCATATTGGTAAGCTAATATATCCAAAGGATTTTTTGTTTCCAAAGCTTCTAAGCCTCCTTGGGGCATGGAAAAAGGATTATGGGCAAAATCAATTTTGCCTTCTTCTATTTCTGAATAAGCATACATGGGAAAATCCGTAATCCACAGCCAGGCAGCTTTATTAGGATCTTTTAAACCTAATTTTTTGCCGCATTCATTTCTAACTGCGCCTAAAGATTCACAAACAGTTTTCCAGTCATCCGCTCCGAAAAATATGATATCTCCGGCTTTAGCTTTAACTTCTTTAACAATTTTTTGCGCCAAAGTATCGCCTAAAAATTTAATTAATGGCGACTGCAGTTCTTTATCTTTAACAATTATATAAGCCAAGCCTTTAGCGCCTTTTGATTTTGCTAATTCAGTTAATTCATCAATTTCCTTACGGCTAAATTTACCGCCATCATCAATTTTTAAAGCATGCACAACTCCTTTGTTTTTAACTGCATCGCTAAAAACCGCAAAGCCGCAATCTTTAACTAATTCTGTAATAGGCGAAATTTCCAAATCAAAACGCAAATCAGGCTTATCAGAGCCGTATTTTGTCATGGCATCATGCCAAGAAACGCGCGGGAATGGTTTCCACATCACTTTTTTTGAACTATATTTTTCAGTCAGCTCTGACAGCAAAGGCTCCTGGATATCAAAAATATCTTCTTGGGCAACAAAACTCATTTCCATATCCAACTGATAAAATTCACCATAGTGCCTGTCTAAACGCGGGTCTTCATCTCGAAAACAAGGCGCAATTTGGAAATAACGGTCCAAACCAGCCACCATTAAAAGCTGTTTAAATTGCTGGGGTGCTTGAGGCAGAGCATAAAATTTACCGGGATAAATTCTTGACGGCACTAAAAAATCACGCGCGCCTTCAGGCGATGAACTGGCTAAAATCGGAGTTTGGACTTCAATAAAATCATGCTTGTGAAAATATGCCCGAATATCCCTGATCATCAAATCTCTGATTTTTAACATTTCCTGCAATTTTGGCTTGCGCAGATCAAGAAAGCGGTATTTTAGTCTTAATTCTTCATTAATATTCTTATCCTGATCAATTTCAAAAGGCGGTGTCTTAGATTGGGACAAAATTTCAATATTATCAATAGCCACTTCAATTTCGCCGGTTGCCATTTTGGGATTTATCATGTCTTTTGGCCGAGCCAAAACATTGCCCTTAACTTTTAATACCCATTCTGATCTGACCTTATCAGCCTCATCCCAGGCTTTTTGAGAAATTTTAGGATCAAATTTAATCTGGGTCAGGCCATAACGGTCGCGCAAATCAATAAAAATAATCCCGCCATGATCGCGCCGAGAATTTACCCAGCCGCAAAGCGTCACTTTTTTACCGACTTGTTTTTTTGTTAATTCTCCGCAAGTGTTTGTTCTTAGCATAATATTCAATTTAATAATCAATCATCAATAACCAACATCCAAACAAACTCTAAATTCTAATAGGTAATAACCAATTTATTTGGGATTTAATTATTATTTATTAAGTATTGTTTGATTATTGGTTATTGGATGTTAAAAAAATCTCGTCTTCAAACCCATTACCACAATAAAATAAGTAACAGATTCAAGGACGAGATTTTTACTCGCGGTGCCACCTTGATTCCCTGACAAATGTCATGGTGAGCATAGTCGAACCATACATTTAGAAGGGCTACTCAATTATGTCTTTAACGCAGACTCACGGCAGGTTTTACTCCCGGTTGGTTTCTTCCTGCGCCTTCCTGGGTGTTATCCCAAGTCAAACGGCTGTGTTTATATTGTAGCAAAATTATAGCTTTTGTCAAACGATAAAATCCGCTATTTAGGAGGGACAGCTTTCAATCTGATACAGTAATATACTAAAGTATGTCATTCCGTTCAAGATCGAATTTTTATCAAAAAAAAACCGCTTGTCACAGCTTCACCCGATGCGAGCTTGCGTCAAGCGGTTTAGTCTTTTTTATTGAGAATGAGCAGCCAACCAGGCCTGGCCTTTTTCAGTAGCTAGCCAATCTTTGGCCTTGCCCAAATCCATATTAAGCGGCACTCCCTGCTGGCATAAAGGACAATTGTCCTCATGCCACATATCCATTGTGACATCAGCCACAGCCAAAAGCGGATAAGGAGCCAGATAATCATGGGCTTTGGGGCCGACTCGGTTGCAAAGCACTGACACGCCAACTACTTTACCGCCACAGGCTTCAACTGCCTTAGCGACTTTTTTGGCTGAAGTGCCAGGATTAGTAATGTCCTCGGCAACCAAAACCCCGCTGTCTTTGATAGTATCCTGGAAAATCTTGCGAAATGTAAAGATGTGATCACCGGAATTGGCAGGGTCAGGGCTCTTTTCCGCAAAAACAAAGCGCGGATCAAGCACTGCAAAGTCACACAACCGATGCGCCAGCATTTGGCCCCAGCCAACTGCGCCAGCTGCCGGAGCCGCAACCACCTGGATACTCCGTAAAAAATCTTGATGTTCTTCATTGAACTGCCTGATCAGCCTTGTCATCCCCTGCGCGCACATTGCCAAAAGCTTGGGATGCAGGGAAATAGCATCCTTATTAACATAGGCCTCGCCGTGATACCAACCATCCTCCTTGGGCGTGTAAACAATGTGACTGCCAGTCACAATCGCTCCAACTTTAGCAAACATTTCCATCAAAAGATTGTCTCCCATTTTTTCCTCCTCTTTCTTTCGCCTATAGGCAAACTTTTTTTAAGGACCCATTCCCTAATTTCTTCACCTTATCAAGATGGACATTTTAAGTCAAGCAATTAAATTTATTCATTAATTATTGTTTGGCCCCTGCCCCGCCTTTGGCAAGGCTACAGCCAACGAAATTTGGAGCTCGGTTACTGGTTATTGATAATTAAATAAAAAAGGGACCTCTTGCGAGAATCCCTTAAACTTAATTTTTATCCTATTTCTTTTTCTTGGTCTTTAAGACCGAGTTCCTTTTCAGCAGCCGCAATTTCCTCTGTAATTTTCTTGGCTGCTTCCACTGGTCCGCTGATTTCTGTCGGCGGTTTAGTGATTGGCCGGCCGATGACCAAATACTCGGCTCCGGCTTTGATTGCTTCACCTGGAGTCATGATGCGCTTTTGATCGCCGGCTGATGCCCATTCAGGCCTCACTCCCGGAGTGACAAAGCTCAGCCCTCCCAGTTCGGGGCGGGACTTAAGCAATGCCAATTCCTGCGGCGAACAGATTATGCCCTGCGCGCCAGCCAGCTTGGCCCATTGGGCCATTTGAATAACCTTGGCTTTGCTGGGCTGGCCAAATATCAGATGAGCCTCGTTTTCCTCCAGCGAGGTCAATACTGTCACAGCCAGCACATGGCTGTGTCCGCGATTGGCTACTGCCGCTTTCATGGCTGCCACCCCACAAGAGGCATGGACATTAAACATCATAGCTCCTAAGCCGGAAGCTGCTTTGCTCGCTTCTCCGACCGTATTGGGAATATCGCAGAACTTGCCGTCCAAAAAAACCCTGGCCTTTTTTTCCAAAATGGATTTAACCACTTTTGGCGCGCCTTCAACCGTTAAAAGCTGCAAGCCGACCTTGAAAAGTCCGACATGAGGAGCCAGTACTTGTACCAGTTCCAGCCCTTTAGCCAAGGTAGGCACATCCAAAGCCATAATAATCCGACTTTTTCCCCTTACGCCGTCCATTACTTACCTCCTTTGATCTTTTCCTTTACCCGTTCCAAACTTTCCAGCCCGTTTTCCAGACAGTAATTTTCCAGCTGGTCAATCAGTTCCATCAGCACCAGCGGATTTTTAAAATTGGCTGTGCCAACAGCCACTGCAGTTGCCCCAACATTGAAAAAGTCAAAAACATCCTGCAAGGTGCTGATTCCTCCCATGCCAATGATCGGCACACTGACTGCCTTAGCCACCTGATTAATCAACCTTAAAGCAACGGGCTTGATAGGCGGTCCTGACCAACCGCCGACTGCAATACCGCCCACGTTTTCCACTTTAATCGTATTGATCAGAGAAATCGCATCAGCGCCAGTATCAACAACTGCCCGGGCAATTTTTCCGATCAAATCTTCAGCCACATTGGGAGTCAATTTAACAATCACCGGCATTCTGGTTTTAGCCCTAACTGCTGCTGTCACTTGGGCTGCAATTTCAGGATCACAGCCAAATGGAATTTTTCCGCCATGAACATTGGGGCAGGAAATATTAACTTCCAATGCGTCAACTCCTTGTATACGATTGGCTTGATCAGCCATATTGGCAAATTCCTCAACAGTAAATCCGGAAATATTGAGTATGACCGGAACTCCAAACCGCGCCATAAATGGCACTTTGGCTGCCAAGACTTCATCAATGCCCGGATTTTCCAAGCCGATCCAATTAATCATTCCTCCCTGATGCTCGCAGATGCGCGGCTGGGGATTGCCTGACCGCGGCTCCAAAGTCGTACCTTTGGTGACAATTGCTCCCAGCCTTTTTAAATCCATGCCTTGCACTCGGCACATTGATTCCGGATCAAAACAGCCCGAGGCATTCATAATAGGATTCTTCAAACGAATCCCAGCGATATTGACGCTAAGATCAAGGCAGTTCATCCCAGATTACCTCCTTTGCCAAAAATACCGGCCCATCATGGCAAACGCTTTTCATGCCAGAAGTTGTTTTAATGGAACAGCCCTTGCAGTTATTCAAACCACAGGCCATGACAGCTTCCAAAACAACATAACAGTCAATACCAACTTGCTGGCAAAGCTCTGCCGCCTTGCGCATCATCACATTGGGACCGCAAGTAACAACCAGTATCTTTTCTCCTTGAGCTGCTTTTATAAAGCTCCCGAGTAAATCAGTGACTAGGCCTTTGAATCCAGCTGTACCATTGTCAGTTGCCAAATTCAAAGGTTCAAGCGTATGTAACTCCAAAGGGATTACTTCCTCCAGGGTTTTACCGCCGTAAAAAACTCTGGCAACCCCTCCCTGCAGTTCTGAAACCACTTTTTCAAAATAAATCAAAGGCGCGATACCAATGCCGCCTCCGACCAGCCAAACTTCATTGTAAGTCTGAGAATTAAGTAAAAATCCTTGTCCCAAAGGACCCCAGAACTTTACCTTTTCACCGGCTTGAAGTTTAGTCATCAATTCAGTATTTTCACCAACCACTCTATACAGAATAGTAAAATTGTTAAGGTGGATGCTAATATTGGCAATGCTAAATGGTCTGGCCATTACTGACTTTGAATCTAAAGGCGCTAGGCAAACAAATTGGCCGGGCATGACAATGCCGTCAAAATTATCATCCGGGTTTAATTTTATTTCCCAGATGCCTTTGGCCTTTTGCTCATTGGATAGCACCTCTGCCTGACACACTAGAATCTTTTCTTGTTCCATGATTGTCCTCCCTTTGCCCTTCAAAGCTCCATAGGAGCGTAAGAGGGCTTTCAATATTCTTAATTTTTCAAACAACTTTTTGTGTCTCAACCTTAGCAAAATTGTAGTTAATAGTCAATGGAAAAGAGTCTTAGCATCCAGTTTGGTCTTTAGTCATTAGTCTTTGGTAAAATTTACTTTAGACTGCCAACCTATGACCAAACTGGCTGCCAAAACCAATAACTAAGACCCAATTTAAAAAGGGCACCCTTTCGAGTACCCTTAATTACTTTTCAGTCAAGCACGATCTCCCCGTCCCTCATCATGATCTTGCCATTCCTGATGGTCATAACCGGCCAGCCTTGCAAACGTTTGCCAGTCCAGGGACAGTTGCGTCCCAAACTATAAAACGTCTCCGGATTAACTACTTTACGTACTTTCGGGTCAATTACTACTAAATCAGCCGGCAAACCAGGTTGAAGCCTGCCTTTTTCCTTAAGCCCCAATAACTTGGCTGGGGCCAATGTCATTTTCTCGATTATTTTCACTGCGTCAAGATGATGCTCTAAAGAAGTGAATGCCACTGGCACTGCTGTTTCCAAACCAATCACCCCATAAGGTCTATCTTCCTCTTTTTTCGCTGCTTTTTCTTGCGGAGTATGAGGCGCATGATCAGTGGCAATAAGGTCAATGGTTCTATCTTTTAATCCTGCAACCAATGCCCGGCGATCGGATTCTTTTTTAAGCGGCGGATTCATCTTGGCATCAGCGCCCAAACGCCGAAAATCCCGAACAGTCAAAGAAATGTAATGAGGCGCTGTTTCACAAGTAACTTTGACTCCTCGAACTTTAGCCTCTTTGATTAATTCAACTGATGCTGCGCAAGAAATATGCTGTAAATGCACTGGTAAATCATGTGCTTCAGCAATCCGTAAAGCTAATGATACGTCATGTATCTCGGCCCTTTCATCATCAGGCTCAAACCGCTTATCCTGACAGTGCAAAAAAATAGACCGACCAACTTGACTTGCCCTAAGCATCGCCAAATATAACATGCTTGGATCCTGAATCCCGTCACCGTCATCAGAAAAAGCAATCGCTCCCTGTTCTGCCAAGGTTTGAAAATTTGTTAATTCCTGACCGAGTCTTTGTTTTGTCACAGCAGCTACCTGGAACATGTCAACAAAGGTTATTTGTTCCATTTCCAGTAAATTGGCTTTTAAACTTTCCGTATTATCAATCGATGGGTTAGTATTAGCCATACAGACAACGGTAGTAAATCCACCGGCAATCGCTGCCAAGGCAAGACTACCTAATGTCTCCTTATGAGTCTGTCCTGGTGTCCGACCATGCACATGAACATCAATAAAGCCTGGACAAACTATTTTGTCAGTGCAATAAATAATATCACAGTCTTGCGACACTTTACTTTTTATTGGAGAGCCGATTTCAGCAATTTTACCGCCCTCGATCAGGACATTTGTTACCTGATCAAAGCTTGTTTCAGGATCAATTACCCTGCCCTTAATTAAAGCTATTGACTCTGACATTCACTCACCTCCGTCCCTGACTATTTTTGGTTTTCCAGCCTTTACGACGCTGTTTGCCACGCTCGTCTTTCTTCTTTCTTGCTCCTTTTATTTTTTTTCTGTTTTCCTGATCGCAATGATTCATTCCAGCCTCCTTAAAAGTTTAAGGAGGGCCTAAGCCCTCCTTGGTTTTGCCTTAACCCGCTTGAGCCAAAAGCTCTTTTGCCTTGGCCGGATTAAGAATGGCCAGAAGCAATGCCATGCGCACATAGTCGCCATTGGCAGCCTGTTCAAAATATCTTGCCCTGGGATTGCTATCTACGCTCCAACGGATCTCTTCAACCCGAGGCAGCGGATGGAGAATTATTGATTTCTCTGGCATTAAATTGGCAATGACCCGATTCATAATATGCGCCTTGCCCGCTGACTCGAGTTCAACTTTTTCTTCATTTGATTCTGCCCGTTCCAGCTGATAACGGGTCATATAAATGACATCTGCTGTTTTAGCTACCTCCAGTAAATTATTTCCCTCGCTCCACTTGACCTTATTTTCGTCAAGGTGGTCTTTGATTTCCTGCTTCATTTGGGCGCAGGGTGGCGCCACAAAAATAATTTCCACTCCTGGGAATTTTGAAAGCAGATATGCCAGAGAATGAACTGTTCGCCCTCTTTTCAAATCACCGACCATAGCGACTTTGAGGCTGTCAATGGAACCAAAATGTTCCTGAATGGTAAAAACATCAAGCAATGATTGCGTCGGATGCTGGCCAGTACCATCACCGCCATTGATAATCGGAACACATCCGGTAACTGCTGTTGCTTCTGCAGCAGAACCAGTCTGCTTATGACGGATGACAATGACATCAGCCTTATCTGATATTATGCGGATAGTATCTTTCAATGTTTCGCCTTTAATTGCCGAGGAAAACTGAGCTGCGTTTTCACTGGAAATCCTATCAGCCCCCAAACGGATAGCTGCAGTTTCAAAAGAGAATCTTGTCCTTGTTGAAGGCTCATAAAAAAGGGAAGCAATGATATTGCCATTAAGTAAATTAACCTTTTTCTTTTCCTTAATTGTTTTTTTCATGATCAGAGTTAACTTGAATAATTTTTCCAAATGTTCCCGCTCAAACTGTTGAGCCAAAACCACGTGAGGGAAACCCACGCCATCATGCTTACCCCACCATTCTACCATCTTAAATCCTCCTTTTTTGGTTTAAAACATTTTTCAAAGACCGAATTTTTCTGTCCTGACCTTAACAAAAAAAAATCGCCCTGTCAATACCAGCCATAGCTTTGCAACGCAGAGCAAAGGATGGTCAAGGCGGAATTTCCCAATTTTTCACAATATTTCAAGACTAAATTTTGTCTAAAAACTCAAACGTTTTTAAAGGTTTCTCCAAATTAACCATTATCAATTTCTCGCTGACTTTATTAAATTCTTTTAATTCATTACTATGAACTGACAAAGTAACAAAAAAATCTAACGACTTTTCCTTTGCCAATTGCAACAGCTTAATAACCGTATCAGAAACCATAATATAATCCTCAATCAGGCAGATCTTTTTACATTTCTCGCAAACCAAACCGCCTTTAACAAAATCAAAAACATTTTGGGGCAGCAAAATCCCTTTATGGCACATGACACAGCGCTGAATCTCTGGCTGGCAGCCAAGCAGAACAAGAAGCTTAACAAAATAAATATTGGCAATAAAACTTAATCTGTCATTTTTATCCTCTAAATCATTAATTATTTCTCTTTCTAAAACATCCAAAACTTCTGCCAATAAATTAAATTTATCAGCTTTCATAGTCTGGCCAGAGATCAAGCCGTCCGTACCTTCAGCCAAATAATTAATCAGGCCAAAACCTAATAAAGTCTGATCATTGCGCAAATTGTCATAAGTTTTAATGATATCGCAATTCGCCAGCTTATCAAAAACTTTGCCTTTGGCAATCATTAATTTAACTAAATAAAAAGGCTCCATATAAGAATTTAGTTTGCTGGCAATTTTCTTTGTTCCTTTGGCTAAAATATCTATCTTGCCATAATCTTTGGTATAAAGACAAAAAAGACGATCATTTTCCTGATAGTCTCGGCGCTTTAAAACAATTCCGGTTGTGGTATAGGTATTGGACATAAATTTCAATTGGGCGAACACGCCCGCTCTTGTTGTCATGGTGAGCATAGTCGAACCATACTCCGACGACGTCACCCATTCGACTAGGCTCAGGGTGACAAGAGCGGGCGTGTTCGCCATCCCTTTTTACTCTTCTTTACCCCTCTTTCCTCTCATCAAGATAACTTTGCAGTATTATCATTGCTGCCACATCATCATCCCCATGCCCGCTAAAGCCTTGGCGAAGGCGGGCAGATGCCCTTCCTCCTAAAAGACTTTTTGCATAAGCGCTTGATAATCTTTCATCCTGTTCAATAATCTCCAAATAAGTCGCCTTTTTAAGCTTTTCAATAAAATTTAAAACAGACTGTGTTTGTTTTGACGTAGAACTTTTTAATGTTAAAGGCAGGCCGACTACAATTTTGCCGATTTCCTCTTTAACGCAAATATCCTTAATTTTTTCCAGCAAACCCTTGTTATTTATTAAAATTTTATACGGCGAAGCAATTTTTGTTTCACTATCGCCAATCGCCAAACCAATTTTTTTCTCGCCATAATCAATGCCTAAAAATTTTGTAGTGTCGTTCATAATACTATTATTTAATCATAAATTTACAACTTTGTCTAAATTAAAAAGAGCCAAGGGAACAAGTTTCCATAAAGAAACAAGTTCCCAAGGCTCAAAATTCACTGCGCAAACGAGCCGGAAACAGCGCCCCACTGTGCGCTGACATCGTTGGCCCTGTCGTAATTCAGAGCCAAAGGCTCGTAGAAGCTGCTCCAGCGGAAGTTGAGGCAGGCAAAGAAATCACCATCACCATCCGGGCAATACTCGCAACCGGGGCAGTCAATGTACAACTGGCCTTGACCAGTGATCCGATTCGGATGCGTGAGCAACAGAATCGCCACTTCGTACGGTCCGAGACCGAATTCGTTGTCCGCGAAGCGCACTTGCGCGTTGCGAACGGAATGGCCAGCCCACTTTTTGCCGAACTGGAACGGAATGACCCAGAAATCTCCGGGCTGTTCGTTCAGCTTGGCGTGAGCCTGCAGGGTCTTCTCTTTCAGTCGAAGGTGCTTCTCGGTCAGCTCTCCCTCTCGCCAATTCTGGAACTTGCGATCTTTGGCGAGCAGTTCAATGGCCTTTGCCAGCGCCTCGTGGTAGGTGCCGATTTTCTCGGGCTTGGGTATTACTGCCCAGCCTTCGGCCCAGTTAGGAAGCTCGCCACTGGCCAGTTCTTGGACATGGCTGGCATCCAGTTTCGGGAAGTGCTTGAGCAGAATTTCCACCTGATCCTGCGGCGTACGGATGAGGAAGCCGTCGGGGTAGCCGTAGCTGCTCTCGGTTTCCTCGTCCGCATAAGGCAGAACTTTTTCCAGCTCCGTGCGCTCAAAGGGATTGCGCCCTTCCAGAAACGCGCGCAACTGATCTCCAGTTTTTCCTTTTTTCCCGCCAGTCCTTTCACCAGCTTCCAGTTGCTCCATCAGATCCTTGAGCAGACCGAACGTAACGTTCGACCCACTGCCGACAACCACTTTTTCTTTCATGGCCGTCCTCCTTTCGCCCATCCTTCGCTTTCGCTTCGGAGGGCATGCGTTGTTTAGCCCGCCGGCTTTTTATTCCGGACATGCCGGATTTTTAAAGAATATTTAATTATATACTATTTTATACAATAAGTCAAGTTGGTTGGGATTAATAAAATTTATTAAAACTTAGCCAAAATGCTTTTCCTTTCGCCATAATCAATGCCTAAATATTTCATAAATTATTTTTAATATAATTAATTTCAATTTTGGCTTCAGCCAAACTATCATAAGTGCTTTCTAAGATTATCGGCACATCCTTATCTTTAATAAAATCTATAATTATATTTTGTTTTGTTTTAAACAAAGGGTAGTGATTAAATTCTTTATCATAACCGCTAATATGAAATTCGACTATTTTATCTTTAAATTCTTTATAAAAATTATTAGCTAAAAACATTGTTGGATCATTAACATAGCAATGTTGCACATCCAAAGTTAAGTTTAAAATACTATTATCTAAAATGCTTTTTATATCATATGCTGTCCTGCCAAACTTTTTCATATTATTGGAATTCTCTATTGAAAAAGGCAAATTGTTAAATGAATCAAAAACCGCTAAATCTTTTATCTCATCAGAATGGATAATTACGTTGTTAAGATTAAATCTCTCATTTATCGCGGATACCTTATTTAAAATATTTCTGGTTTTTGAATTATCTTTATATTCCGAGCTTGGAGTATGCAAAGAAATAAACTTAAAGCTATTATCAGGTAAATCAAAAATTAATAAATCATCTAACATTTTTATATCATAACAAACGAATTCTATGGCAGTTACTTCATTATTAATAATTTCATTAATTACTTGGTCTGACAATCTATCATATTCAAGCCGGTAAAATCCGCCATTATTCAAACCTATAATCATAAAATTTCTTGCATTATTTGATTAACAAACTTCGTGTCTCCGTCTCCAGTAATAATTACATCAAAATTTTGTTTATATTTATCTAAATTCTCTTCAATACTTTCATTTAAAAACCCGATTTTAAACAAATTATCATAGTCAAAACCAATAATCATACCGACATCACTGATACTATCCCCTAATAAAACTACATTCTGCTTATTTTTTAGATCCTGATATATTTCCGGAAAATCGCTAATCATTGTTTCGTCCTTATTTAATGTATGAATAATCGGTTCCTTTACTTTAATAGCACATCCCTCATCATCATATTCAAATTCATTGGAAATAATATGAATATTGTCATAAAGGCATTTTTCTCTCTGTAAAACCATAATAATTGATTCCGCTCCCAAGCCAGCTGAAGATAAAACGACCAGAGGGATTTGTTGCTGATGAAGTTTATGTAAAAAATCTTTAACCCCTGGACGTAATTGAATCCTGGGATCTTGCGCCACTTGGCTGATTTCTTTTTTGCTTAATCCAGACTTTAATAATAATTCAAAATGTCTGCGCCACCATTCCTCCATTTTCTTCTTCTTGTCCTCAAATGGAACGGTGGGATCAATTTCAATCGGGTGATATTGGTTAAAAAGTTCGTTAGCCTGCTTTGTATACTCTGGCGTTAAAAACCTGCCGTCGCGTAAAATTGAAATAATTGAAGGCACTTTCTGGCCATTAATAAAAGCTTTGGTCAAAGTCCGATCAAAATCAGCCAAAATATGAATTTTATCCTTGCCCTGTTCTTTGAAAATAAAAATCAAGCGGTCAAAGTTTTCCTGATCGGGAATAATCACCTGATTTTTAACTGTTTCTATTTTATTTTCAGTCATGCTATATTTTAGTTAAAATTCTTTTTTTCCCATTATGATCCAAAGCCACTGTATGTTCAAACTGGGCAGACAAAGAGCCGTCTGCCGTGGCAAATGTCCAGCCATCATCCAAAAGCTTAATTTCCCAGGCGCCAGCATTAATCATAGGCTCAATAGCAATTGTCATGCCTCTTTTGATAGGTATAAACTTGGCTTCTTCTGTAAGATAATTAGGCACTCGCGGATCCTCATGAACTTGCTTGCCAACCCCATGGCCGACTAATTCGCGAACCACGGAAAGTCCATTTTTTTCCGCGTGAAATTGGATTGCCCTGCCAATATCTGCCAAAGTATTGCCCTCTTTAAATTGTTCAATTCCCAAGCCTAAAACTTCTTTGGTTATATTTAATAATTTTTGAGCCTCGGCGCTAATTTTTCCAACGCCAATAGTGACCGCCATATCAGAAAAATATCCTTTATATTCAACTCCCAAATCCAAACCAATAATGTCGCCCTCTCGCAAAATTCTTCCCGGAATTGCCGGGGCATGAACAACTTCATTATTAATTGAAGCGCACAAAGCTGTTGGAAAAGCCTTATCCCCCGGATATGCTTTGTAATTTTTAAAAGCCGGCCGCCCGCCCTTATCAGCAATTAATTTTCCAGTCAAATCTTCTAAATCTTGTGTATTGACGCCGGGTTTTACATTTTGAACAATCTCATTTAAGACTCGGGCTAAAATTTTTCCGCTTTCAGCCATCAATTCTATTTCTTTTTGAGTTTTATAAATTATCATTTTTCTAATTTTTTTAAAATCGACTTATAAACAACCGAAATAGAGCGAGAGCCATTTACTTTAATAAGACTGCCCTGTTTTTTATAATAATCAATAACCGGCTTAGTTTCCTGATGATAAACTCTTAACCTTTTTTTAATTGCTGTAGGGTAATCATCAGCTCTTTGAATTAATTTACCCTTGCATTTATCGCAAATCCCTTTGCTTTTGGGTTTCTTTGCTTGAATATTATAAGTTTGGCCGCATTGGCTGCAGACCCTGCGACCGCTTAATCGTCTGATTGTTTCTGCCTGGCTAATATCAATCAAGATAACCCAACCAATATTAATTAATTTATCTAAAAACTTTGCCTGATTAAGATTGCGAGGATAGCCATCAAGAATTACGCCATTTTTATAGCATGGTTTGGACAATTCGTCTTTTATCATCTTATTAGTTAAAGAATCTGGCCCCAAAATTCCCTTAGTAGTGAACTTCTCAGCCAATTTGCCCAGTTTAGTTTTACGTTTAATATTTTCCCTATATAATGCCCCGGCTGAAACAGTAGGGATCCTAAACTTAGCAGATAAAAATTCTGCCTGCGTGCCTTTGCCAGAGCCTTGCGGGCCCAACATAACAATATTCATAAACAAAGATTTAAAAATTATAAAATAAATAAAAAGGGAATTTTCCCTTTTTATTATATCATATCTGCGAATAAATTAAGCCAATTTAAAATTTAAAACCGTAATTTTACAATCCTTCATATTCTCTCATAGTCATTTGGGCTTGAATCTGTTTCATACTCTCAATTACAACGCTGACCACGATTAATAAACTGGTGCCGCCAATGACCAAATTAAGACCGCCTGTAAAGCCTTGTAAAATTAAAGGCAAAATAGCTATTAAGCCTAAAAATAAAGCGCCGGCTAAAATAATCCTGCTGGTCACCCTGGCCAAATATTCTTCAGTATTCTTGCCTGGCCTGATGCCGGGGATAAAACCTCCCTGCTTCTGTAAATTATCTGCAATTTGCTGGGGATGAAAAACTACAGCCGTATAAAAATATGTAAAACCAAAAACAAAAGTAAAATATAAAATGCCGTAAATTAATTGATTCTGAAAAATTTGAATTATAAATTCAGAAGCTTTGACCAAAATCTGCGATTTAGCGTGCATAAAAAAGTTGGCAACCATGGGCGGAAATAAAATCAAGGAAATAGCAAAAATAATAGGAATTACGCCTGCCATATTAACCCGCAATGGCAGATGGGTGTTTACTCCGCCATACATCCTATTGCCTCTGATGTGTCGGGCATAAGAAACCGGCACGTTGCGGGTTCCTTCATTTATAATCACCACGCCAATTATGGTAATCACTGCGATAGCGCCAAACGCTATTAAAGTTGCTATTTGGCTGGGATCAAAAACAACCAATGTCCGCTGTATAGCGCCGGGCAAAGCGGCTATAATGCCGGCAAAGATTAAAAGAGAAATGCCATTGCCGATCTTTTTTTCTGAAATCAATTCTCCGATCCACATTAAAAAAATAGTCCCGGCAGTGAGCGTCACCAAAGTTGTTATCAATTCAAAAGCGGACAAATGCCCGATTATATCAAAAGTTGACTGCTGTCTTAATAACGTAAGCATTCCATAGCCCTGCAAAGCAGCCAAAGGCACTGTCAAAAGCCTTGTCCAGCGATTAATCTTCTGCTGGCCGCCTTGCTCTTTAGAAATTTCTTCCAATTTAGGTATTATCATTACTAAAAGCTGAAAAATAATTGAAGCCGTAATATAAGGAGCTATGCCCATGGCCACGATTGAAAAATTTTCCATGGCTCCGCCGGAAAAAATATTTATTAATCCTAAAATCTGATTAGAAGCAAAAAATTCTTTCAAATTGCCGACGTTAACTCCTGGTATTGGTATTTGGGCGGCTATCCGAAAAACAACCAGCATTGCCAAAACAAAAAAGATGCTTTTCCTCAGATCTCTAATCTTAAAAATTTGGATTATTTTGTCCAGCCACATAAAATTAAAAAAAATATTATTAAGCTAAATTTTATACTTATGCCTCTTTTTCCTTTATTTTGCCTGATTGTTCTTTTTTTGTTTCTTTGGAAGATGAAAGTAGGATAATTTTCCCGCCTGCCTTTTCTACCGCCTCTCTGGCAGATTCAGAAATTTTATCAACTTTTAGAATAAGCTTTTTATCTAGTTTGCCCATGCCTAAGATTTTTACTCCGGGGCGGATGCTTTTGATTAAACCTTTTGATTTTAATTTAGCCGCCGTAACAATTTCATTATCGGAAAAATTTTTCTCCAAATCTTTTAAATTAACTACGGCTAATTTTGGCTTTAAGCTCTTAAAACCGCCTAATTTGGGAATGTTTTGGATATTAGCTTTAAGCCCTTTAAATTTTAAACCTCCCTTGCCGCCGCTTCTTGACCTTTGGCCTTTAAGGCCCCGGGTAGCATAAGTCCCATGACCTGAAGCATTGCCTCGGCCGACTCTTTTTTTTCTTTTCTTTGCTCCCTTGGCTGGTTTTAAATTGTATAATTTTAAAGCTGTCATAGATTATTATTTGTCTTTTTTATTAATCATGCCTTTAATTTTGTCTTTAAAAGATTTTTTACTGGTATTTTTATTATCACTGCCAGTGCCAGAAACTTCTTTTTCCGTGGTGTGATTTTTTTCATCAACAGCTTTTAAATCTTTGCCTTTTTTATGAGGTTTAAAGCTGCTAAAAGCTTCTAAAGACGCTCTTGTTATATTAATTTTATTATTTGAACCTAGAATCTTGCCTGTTATATTGGGAATGCCGGACAATTCGCAAATAATTCTTAAAGGCCCGCCTGCTTTAATACCGGTGCCTTTTTTAGCCGGTTTTAAAAGGATTTTGGCAGCTTTAAATTTATAATTCACCGCATGGGGAATTGTCTCGTTTACAATCGGCACTTTTATCAAGTTTTTTTTCGCTTTGGCCAAAGCTTTAGTTACGCCCTGGGTCACGTCCGCGCCTTTGGCAATGCCCATGCCGATCCTGCCTTTTTTATCTCCTATAGCCAAACAAACCCTGAATTTCATCCTTTTACCTCCAGCCATAACACGAGTGACTCTTGCCACATCTATAATTCTTTGCTCAAATTCTTCTTCTTTTTTTAATATTTCTTTATTTGATCTTCTGCTCATATTTGCTAAATTAATTAAATTAAAACTTCAAACCGCCCTCGCGCGCGCCTTCGGCAGCTGATTTAACCCGGCCATGATATTTATAACCGGCGCGATCAAAAACAACTTTGGTAATTTTTTTCTCCAAAGCTTTTTTAGCAATTAATTTCCCGGCCTCCCTGGCCTTTTCAATTTTTGTGCCTTTTTTAGATTTTAATTCTAAATCACTAGCTGAAACCAAAGTCTTGCCAGAGTTATCGTCAATTATTTGAAGATTAATATGCTTTAAACTGCGAAAAACATTAAGGCGGGGGGTTTCTTTTGTGCCGATTATTTTAGCCCTAACCCTTTTTTGCCTTGACTGCCTTTTTTTAATTTTTCCTTTATTTGTCATATATTCGTTAAAATTAATTATTCGCCCTTAGCAGCTGTTTTACCAGCCTTTTTCCTAATTATTTCCTCAACATATTTAATTCCTTTTCCTTTATAAGGTTCGGGTTTTCTTATTCTTCGGATTTGGGCAGAAACTTCGCCAACTTTTTGTTTGTCAATACCGGAAATCGTAATTATGTTTTTGTCGGCAGTAGCGCTAATGCCTTGCGGCAATTTAAATTCAACCGGATGAGAATAGCCGACATTTAAAATTAATTTATCGCCTTGCAAATTCACTTTAAAACCAACGCCTATAACTTCTAATTTTTTTTCATAACCTTCAGTAACTCCTATAATCATATTTTTTATCAAACTGCCAAAAAGACCCCAAAGAGCTTTTTGTTTCTTGTCTGCTGGATTTTTAACATTTAAATTTATGTTTTGGTCTTTAATTTCAACTTTAACAAAGGGATGAATTCTTTGTCTTAATTCGCCTTTAGGCCCTTTAATAACAATTTCATCTTTATCAACTTTTGCCTCTACTCCCTCTAAAATTTTTATTGGTTTTTTGCCTATTCTTGACATAAGTATATTGGTTATCTGAACCACGAAAATTTTTCACTAAATAACACTAAATCGGGGATTCCTCTTGTTTTGTAAGTTTTCGTAAATAAATTTAGTGATTCAGCCTTCATATTAATTACCAAATTTCACATAAAACTTCACCGCCGAGATTTTTTCTTTTTGCTTCTTTATTTGTCATTAATCCCTGTGAAGTAGAAATTATAGCGATTCCCAAGTTATTCAAAATTTTAGGCAGCCGATTTTTACCAGCATAAACCCGCTGCCCCGACTTGCTAATTCTGCTGGCATTTTTTATTGCCGGCTCCCTATTTTCATTATATTTTAAAATAATTTTTATCTGGGGGAATTTCGCTTCCTCAATTATTTCCAAATTTTCAATATAATCTTCGTGCTTTAAAATTTTCGCGATTTCAAATTTAAGCTTTGAAAAAGGAATCAAAACTTCGCTCTTTTTGACTGCTTGAGCATTTCGTATTCTTGTTAGCATATCTGCAATTGGGTCTGTTCTCATATATTGATTATTAGTTATTAACTATTTATTACCAGCTGCTTTTCCTGATGCCCGGTATTTCTCCTTTTGAAGCCAGCTCTCTAAAACAAATCCTGCACAAATCAAAATCTCTCATATAGCCGCGTTTTCGGCCGCAACGCCAACATCGCCTAGTAATTCTGGTAGAATATTTAGGCTTTTTCTTAGATTTTGCGATTTGGGCGGATGTCGCCATATATTTAAATTTAATCAGTTATCGGTTATTAATTATTTTTTAGTTTCTGCTGTTTTAAAAGGAAAGCCTAATGCTTTAAATAAAGCCAAGCCTTCTTCCCTGGTTTTTGCCGTGGTAGCGATTGCTATCTCCAAACCGTGCAATTTTTCAATTTCATCAGCTTTTATTTCCGGAAAAGAAATATGTTCTTTAATCCCAATATTTAAATTTCCTTTTTTATCAACAGATTTTAATTCTAAGCCTCTAAAATCTCTGATTCGGGGCAAAGTGGCCTTAATAAGCTTCTCAATAAAATCATACATTCTTTTGCCTCTTAATGTCACTTTCATGCCGATAGTCATACCCTCTCTAATTTTAAAATTAGAAATGGACTTTTTAGCTTTGGTTTTAACTGGCTTTTGACCAGTAATTCTAAGCAAAGTGCTTTCTACATTTTCAATAAAATTAGAATCCTTCAAGCCTTTGCCCAAGCCTATATTTAAAACAGCTTTTTCCAGTCTAGGAACCTGAAAATCATTTTTATAGCCAAATTCTTTTTTAAGCTGCTTGACTGCTTCATTTTTATAAATTTCTCTTAAACTGGTTTTCATATTTAAATAATTAATCAATTAATTCTTTGCATTTGCCGCATGTTCTAACTTTTTTCTTTTTTAAATTATCTGATTTTTCTAAAATTTTAAATTTGATTCTCGTCGGCTTGTTGCATTTAGGGCAAATCAACATTAAATTAGAGGTATTTAAAGGCGCTGGGAATTCAATTTTCTGACCTTTCTCCCCTTGTTTTTTAGGCCTTAAATGCTTAATCGCCAAATTAATACCCTCTACAGAAGCCCTGCCTTTATCCAGAAAAACCTGTAAAACTTTGCCTTTTTTACCTTTGTCTTTTCCGGCAATGATCTTGACTTTATCGCCGCTTTTTATCTTCATATTATTTATATATTATTTTATCCAAAAAATATTTGTAAATCAGCAAATATTGCTTAGTTATTTTTTTTATAAAACTTCAGGAGCCAAAGAAACTATTTTAGTAAAACCCTTGGACCTTAATTCCCTTGCCACCGGCCCTAAAATGCGGGTGCCTTTCGGTTCTTTTGACTTAGGGTCAATAATCACAGCCGCATTATCATCAAACCTTATATATGAACCGTCTTTACGCCTGGTTTCTTTCCTTGTCCTTACTAAAACCGCCCGGATAACATCGCCTTTTTTAACCATAGAATGAGGAACAGCTTCTTTAACTGTAGCAGTCACAATATCTCCCAAATTGGCGTATCTTTTTTTATAACCGCCCAAAACACGGATAACCATTAATTTTTTGGCACCTGTATTATCTGCTAATTTTAACATCGAACGATGCTGGACCATATAATTATAAATTTAAACTTTTTATTTTTTAATAATCTGAACTAGCCGCCAGCGCTTTTCCTTGCTTACTGGGCGGCATTCTTCAAAAATTACTGTCTGGCCGATTTTCGCTTCATTTTTTTCGTCATGAACCTTGTATTTTTTACTCACCTTATATCGTTTTTTATATTTAGGGTACATTTTCATTCTTGTCACTCGAACTACTATTGTTTTTTCCATCTTGTCGCTCACCACAATACCTTTTAACCGGCGCTTAATTTTTATTGGTTTTTTTTCTGACATATTAAAATATTAATTACTTATTATTTTTTGTTTTCTTCGCATTGCTGACGCCTGCCTGCTTTTCCTTTAAAATCGTCAAAATTCTTGAAATTTTCTTTCTTATTTGCCTTATTTCTCTGATGTTCTTTAATTGATTCTGAGAAACTTTAAATTTTAAATCCCTCATTTTTTCCCTGCTGGCAGCCACTAGCCGCTGCAATTCGCTAACGGATTTTAATTTTAATTCTTTTAATTCTTCTTTGACTTTCATATCTAAAACATTTATTATTATTTATTAACTAAAAATTTTGTTTTAACCGGCAGTTTATAACTGGCCAGATTCAACGCCTCTTTTGCCTTTTCTTCACTGACTCCTTCTAGTTCAAATAATACTGTGCCTGGTTTTACTACCGCCACATAATATTCTGGAGAGCCTTTGCCGCCGCCCATTGGCACTTCCGCGCCTTTTTTTGTTATCGGCTTATCAGGGAAGATCCTTATCCAAACTTTTCCGCCTCTTTTAAGGAAATTGGTTATGGACCGGCGAGCCGCTTCAATCTGGCGGGCGGTAATCCAGGCATGATCCAAAGATTTTAAACCATAACTGCCAAAACTAAGCTCCGTGCCTCTGGTAGCAAAGCCTTTTCCCCTTTTTCTGCCTTTATGCCATTTTCTGTGTTTTACTTTTTTGGGCATTAACATATATTCAGCAATTATTGTTTAAATTCTTTATTGTTTTTTTCCTCAAAAACATCGCCTCTGTAAATCCAAACCTTGACGCCTATTTTGCCATAAATAGTCTGGGCTGCGCCGCGGGCATAATCAATATCAGCCCTTAAAGTGTGCAGGGGGATCATGCCTAAGGTTAATTTTTCTTCCCGCGCTATTTCCGCCCCATTTAACCGACCAGCCACAATAACTTTAACTCCTTTTGCCCCAGCTCTTTCAACTCTGCTGACTGCCTGTTTCATGACCCGGCGATAAGGGATCCTTTTTTCTAAATCGCTAATAATATTATCAACAACTATCTGGGCGTTCAAATTTGGCTTTTCTACTTCCATTATATTAATGTTAAGGGCGATTTTTCCCGAACCTTCAATTTTTTGCTTATTTAAAACTTTTTTCCTTAATTCTGATTTTAATTCTTCAATGCCGACGCCTGAACGGCCGATAATCACGCCCGGCCTTGCTGCATGAATAATAATATTTATATTACCAGCAGATCTTTCCATTTCAATTCTAGCTACGCCTGAATCTTTAAGCTTGTTTTTTAAAAATTTTCTAATTAAAACATCCTGTTTCAGCAAAAAACTAAAATTCTTCTTAGAAAACCATCTGGAATTCCAGCCTCTGATAACCCCGATTCTAAATATTTTTGGATTTACTTTCTGTCCCATATAATAAATTATTTTATTGGCAATTTATTCATTATTATTTCGTTCATGTTAATCTAGCCTGCCTTGCGGCTAAAAATTTTCTTTATAAAACCTTTATTTTTTTTCATTTGCCTTTTTTCTTCATGCTGTTTATGCCTATGTTTGCCTTCCATTCTAATATCAAGGATCTCCTTATCCGCCTCTTTTTCATGTTCCTTGGGAACAGGCTTATCTTTCATTGCTTCCAGCGTTTTTATAGGTTTTTTAGCTTCTTTAAATTCTTCCGGTTTTGAAATTCTAACAGGCTTTTTTGTTTTCTTAACTTTCTTTGTTTTCTGTTTGGTGGGCTGAATTTCATCTAAAACAATATGAATATGTGACATCCCTTTTCTGATTGGCGTTGCCCGGCCATGGGCCCTTGGCTGCCATCTTTTTAAGCTGCCTGCCTCATCCGCCCAAATTTTTTTTATATACAAATTATCTTTTTTAAGGCTAAAATTATTTTCAGCGTTAGCAATGGCTGAATTTAAAAGCTTTAAAACTGGCTTTTTAGCCGCCTTATTAATAAAATTCAATTGGGCAATCGCCTCTTCTGTTTTTGATCCTCTAATCAAATCAATAACCAACCTAACCTTTTTAGGTGACATTCTTAAATAGCTCAATTTTGCTTTTACTTCCATATTTAATAAAATAATTTAAAAAAAATTTAAGAAGAGGGCGAGCCTTTTTGAATTTCTTTGGCCATTCTGCCGCCATGGGAAATAAACTTCCTGGTAGGCGCGAATTCGCCCAGCTTATGGCCAACCATGTTTTCAATAATGCTGATTTCTACATGTTCCTTGCCATTATAAACTCCGATTCTAAAACCAACCATTTCAGGCGTAATAGTGCAAGCCCTGTCCCAAGTTTTAATAACAGTTTTATCGCCAGATTTAAGCTGAGAAATTTTCTTTAATAATTTCTCATTAACATATGGGCCTTTTTTTAAACTTCTTGACATAGTATATTGGTTAACTGAACCACGGGTTTATTTCACGGATAGTACTGATTCTAATTTTGGGTCTCACCAACTATCTGTGTAATCAGTGAAATAAATCCGTGGTTCATATTACATTATTTTTTCTTCTTCCTTCTTTGAATTATTAATTTATCTGAATATTTTTTAGCTTTACGAGTTTTAACGCCCAAAGCATGCTTGCCCCAAGGGGTTTTAGGATACTTCAAGCCAATCGGCTGCCTGCCTTCACCGCCTCCATGAGGATGGTCAACCGGATTCATTGCTTTGCCTCTAACTGTCGGCCTGATGCCAAGATGCCTTTTTCTGCCTGCTTTGCCCCACCTGATAGTCATAAATTCCGGATTGCTTACAGAGCCTAAAGTAGCCATATTATTTTTAATGATTTTCCTCACTTCGCCTGAAGGTAATTTTATAGTAGCATATTCTCCTTCAACTGCCATTAACTGCGCGCTGTTTCCCGCGCTTCTGACTAACTGACCGCCTTTGCCGGGAGTTAACTCAATATTATAGATCATAGAGCCTTCAGGGATATCTTTCAAAGGCATGGCATTCCCCGGCTTTATTTCTATTTTTTTCTCTTTGCTTGAAACAACTTCGTCCCCGACTTTCAAATCATTTGGCACAATAATATACCTTTTTTCTCCGTCTTTATAAGCAAGCAAAGCTATGCGGCAATTCCTATTTGGATCATATTCAATAGTTTTTACCATAGCCGGCACGTCAAACTTATCTCTTTTAAAGTCTATAAGCCTAATATAGCGCTTGGCTCCGCCGCCTCTATGCCTTACTGTTATTTTGCCGCTGACATTTCTGCCGCCGCTTCGTTTTTTTATTTTGGCTAATTTTTTAAGCGGTTTCTTAACAGTAATATCTGCCGAGCTTATCACGCCGGATCTTCTTCTGCCGCTTGTTATTGGTTTGTATTTTTTAATAGCCATATTTAAAATTTATTCAAAAACAAATTAAACTCCCTCGTAAACTTCAATTTTATCCCCCTCTTTTAGGGTAATTATCGCTTTTTTCCAATTTTTCTTCTTGCCAGCGGTCCGCCCGTATCTGACTTTTTTACCCAGCACATTAATAATATTAACATCCAAAGGCTCTACTCCGTAAAGGCTTTTAATCGCTCTTTTGATTTCAATTTTATTCGCTTTTTTAGAAACAGCAAAATAATATTTGTTTTGAGAAGCTAAAAAAGTTGCTTTTTCAGTGACTAAAGGCTTAAGCAAAACATTATAAGCGTTCTTCGTGTCTTCTTTTTTGCTCTTTTTTACTTTAATGCCTTTTTCTTTAATGCCCAGCTCTTCAGTCCCTTCAACTTTAGGTCTTAAGCTTGCATATTCTGTTGATTTTGCCTCTGCCTGAACCTTTTTTTCTTCTTTATCTTCGGCTTTTTTATCTGGTTTCTTTTTAATTTTAAATCTATCTAATAAGCCCATAAAATTTATTTTTTATATGTTTCAATTATCTTTTTAATCCCAACTTTATCAATTAACAAATAATTATACTTTAAAATATCAACAACATTCAAGCTGTCTGCTAAAATTGTCTTGACTTTTGGCAAATTAACAGCTGATTTAATTATAGCTTCAATTTTTTCCGGCAAAACAATCAAAATTGACTCCTGTTTCTCAAATGGTAATTTTTTCAAAGTATTGACTAAATCCTTAGTCTTTATTCCAGCCAAATTAAATTTGTCTAGCGCTATAAAATTGTTTTCCTTAACCTTATCTGATAAAACCATAAAAAGAGCTTTTCTTTTCATTTTTTTGTTAATTTTTTTAGCAAAAACCCTTTCTTTACTAGGGCCAAAGGTAGCGCCTCCGCCAATCCATAAAGGCGAACGGATCGAACCATGCCGCGCCCGGCCAGTGCCTTTTTGCCGCCAAGGTTTTTTGCCGCCGCCCCTGACTTCTGCCCTGGTTTTAGCATGCGCTAATTTTAGACGGGCATTGGCTTGTTGCGCTTCAACAACCTGATGAACTAATTCCGGCTTTATTTCAACTCCAAAAACAGCAGGATCAAGCTTGATTTCCTCTAATTCTTTGCCTTCCGGATTGTAAATTTTGATTTTAACCATATTTAATAAATTCTAAATCGCATTTTTATTTTTTAAAACCGTCTTTTTCTTCTTTCTTTTCTTTTTCTTTGACCGCTTCTGGATCATTGGTTTTATCATCTTTAATTTCTTTTTGAGGTTGCGTTTCTTCAGCAACAGCGGCGTTTTTTTTCTCGGTTTTTTCTTCCAAAGCAGCTAAATCCATTTTGCCTGCTGTTCTTATCTCCACCAGGCTGTTTCTTCTGCCTGGTATGGCGCCTTTTATAAATAAAAGATTTTTATCCGGATCAATATCAATAATTTCCAAATTGGAAACTGTCACTCGTTCTCCTCCCATACGGCCAGCCATGCGCAAACCTTTTAAAACATGCTGCACGCCGCCAGCGCCGATTGAGCCGGGCATCCTGACTGCATCTTTGGTGCCGTGGGTGGTGGGATGGCCGTGAAAACCATGCCTTTTAACCACGCCCTGAAAACCTTTGCCTTTGGAAAAACCGCTAACTTTTACTTTTTCGCCTTTTTCAAAAACAGAAACAGTAATCTTTTGCCCCTCCTGATATTCTTCATCTTTAGATAATTTGAATTCTTTCAAATATTTGGCTTTAAATTTATCTTTTAGGTGGCCGCTTAACGGTTTGTTTATTTTTTTATTATTTTCTTGATATCCAACCTGCGCTGCTTTATAGCCGTCTTTGTCATTTTTTTTGATTTGAATAATAAAACAAGGGCCAGCTGCAACAATGGTTACCGGGACAACCGAGCCGTCAGCCTGAAATTTCTGAGTCATCTCTAATTTTTTGCCTAAAATAAATTTCATAAAAAAATAATATAAAGCTTTTCAGAAAATAAAAAATCTGGCTTTCACTAAAATCCAGATTTTGCAAAAATTAAATTAAAAAACCTTTTATTGGCTTATCAATTTAATTCTGGATTTTATTTTTAGTGATTTTTTATTCTCCTTTAGTAATTAAAGAAAAATAAAGGTTTTTCCCTTGATTTTAAAAACTCTCCCTTCGGGAACCTTTCTTTATCTTTTCAATAATTATTTTTAATCTTCAAAAAAATTTTAACTTATTTTGAATTTCTTGTCAAGATTATTTGGGAATAAAAATGGCCAAGCAGCAAAATAAGACCAAGTTACATTTTTATTTCTATATCAACTCCGGCTGGCAGATTTAAGCTCATTAAAGCGTCTATTGTTTGCGAAGTCGGCTCAATAATATCAATTAGGCGCTTATGAATGCGCATTTCATACTGGTCGCGAGAATCTTTATGGACAAAAGTAGAATTTAAAACAGTGTATTTTTTCTTTTCAACCGGCAAAGGAATGGGGCCCGAAATTTGGGCGCCTGTTCTCTGGGCTGTTTCCAGAATTGTGCGGGTCGACTGATCTATTATCTTATGATCATAAGCCCTAATTTTAATCCTGATCTTTTGTTTTTCTTCTATCTTTTCTTGGGTTTTATCTTTCTCTGTCATGTTTTTTAAATGTGATTAGCAGTTAATTTTAAAATTTATGGAATAAAAGCCCGCCCTTTTCAAAATGGGCGGGCTTTATCATGTTTAAGCAATAATCTTAGTAACAGCGCCAGCGCCAACGGTTCGACCGCCTTCACGAATAGCAAACCTTGATTTTTCTTCCAAAGCAACCGGGGAAATTAATTTCACTTTCAATTGAACCGTATCGCCAGGCATAACCATTTCCGCACCGCCTAAAATTTCAACTTCGCCCGTCACATCAGTAGTTCTGATATAAAACTGCGGTTTATAACCTTTGAAAAACGGCTTGTGCCTGCCGCCTTCTTCTTTGGTCAAGACATAAACTTGGGCTTCAAATTCAGTATGAGGAGTAATAGTGCCGGGTTTAGCCAAAACCTGGCCTCTTTCCACATCTTCTTTCTTGGTGCCTCTTAGCAAAATACCAGCATTATCCCCGGCTCGGCCTTCATCCAATTGTTTATTAAACATTTCAATGCCTGTAACTACTGTTTTTTGCGTATCTCGCAAACCAACTATTTCCACCTCCTCGTTTAATTTTATAATACCTCTTTCAATTCTGCCAGTCACCACTGTGCCGCGGCCTTCAATAGAAAAAATGTCTTCAATAGGCATTAAAAACGGATGTTCAACATCGCGTACTGGTTCTGGGAGATAAGAATCCAAAGCATCTAATAATTCCTGGATGCACTTAGCGTCATCGCCTTTTGGGTTTTCCAGCGCTTTAAGAGCTGAACCTTTGATGACCGGGATTTCATCGCCTGGAAATTCATATTTATTCAAAAGCTCCCTGACTTCTTCTTCAACCAAGGTCAATAGTTCAGGATCAGTCACTTGGTCAACCTTGTTTAAAAAAACAACAATTGAAGGCACGCCCACCTGGCGAGCTAATAAAATGTGCTCGCGAGTTTGAGGCATTGGACCGTCTGTAGCTGCGACAACCAAAATAGCTCCGTCCATTTGAGCCGCGCCAGTAATCATGTTTTTAATATAATCAGCGTGACCCGGGCAATCCACATGGGCATAATGCCTTTTGTCTGTTTCATACTCAACATGTGAAACAGCAATGGTAATGCCTCTTTCTTTTTCTTCGGGCGCATTATCAATTTGGTCAACTGTCTTGGATTGAGCTACTTTGCCTTGAGCAGTCAGGTAATTTAAAATAGCCGCAGTTAAAGTAGTCTTGCCATGGTCAACATGACCGATTGTGCCCACATTGATATGGGGCTTTGTTCTTTCAAATTTTCCTGCCATATTTTTTAAAAACTCCGCAAAAGCGACCTCTACCTCCAAAACTGGGCAGAGTTTTACCCAGTCGCTTTTTTGATTTATAAATTATTTAAAATGTATACCTAATTATAACACAATGATTTTTTTTTGCAAGTTTAGCCGCTAATCAACCGGCCGCAACCGACTCCCAATATCTGTTTTGTTTTATTCTTCATCTTCAACCGGCTCAAAATAATAATGGTCTTCTGGTTTTTGCTCTTGCTTTTTAAAATCAACTACAACTCTTTCCACTTGTTCATCTTCCTGGATTGATTTCCAAACAGCAATATCTTTATTAATTTTATTCAAAAGCTCGTCTTCAGAAAGACCCTTAACCTGGCTGTTTTTTAAAACTAGATTCTCATAATCTTCTATGCCTAAAATTATAAAAACATTGCCATTTTGATCTTCAAAAATATATCTGTCCCCTGTTTTTTTGAGCAAAGCCAAAATTCTTTCAAAATTTTTCATAATAAATAGGGATTTTAAAAAATAAAAAACTGATTTTATCTTAGCGAAAAGAGTGAAGAATGTCAAGCCGCATCTGCCTCTGCATTGGCAGAGGCAGATGCGGCTTATTTGCGGCTCTGGCCGCTAGATCGGACAAATTTTTTCCTTGTTTGCAAAAAACTGCTCTTTAACCGCTTGCAAAACAGGGAAAAATCCGCAGCCGATCTCTTTTAATTCACCGGGCATTCTGGCAAAAACTTCTTCATGAGGCAAGCCTTGCCGATAGCTGCGGTTGCCTGACATGGCTTCGTAAACATCAAGGGTTACCAAAAGGCTCAACATGGAATGGAAATTTTGACCGCTTAAAAAACAAATGTTTTTCTCAACCACGCCGTTTTCTGGATAATGGAGATTGAGATAATGGTGCAAAACAGCCAAGGCCGTAACCCTTTGGGGAACATCAAACATTTCACCCAAAAAGTAAAACCACCGGGCATGGGCTTCCAAATCCTTA
>Ga0209498_1000262_pt1 | contig 32126 bp, 25 predicted proteins | sample WalLakDeSediment_FD_184131 | JGI IMG/M metagenome (GOLD analysis project Ga0209498, IMG submission 184131) | Lake sediment microbial communities from Walker lake, Nevada to study Microbial Dark Matter (Phase II) - Walker Lake 11/02/13 Deep... | ecosystem: Environmental > Aquatic > Freshwater >...
CTGCCGCTCGCGCGGCTCGCGCGGTCATCGGGCCTGATGATGGTGCACGCATTGCCGATCATGCTGATCCTGTTCCTGGTCTTCCCACGCATCCCGGGGCCGATCTGGGGGAGCCCCCACGAGGACCCGATCGGACAGACCGGCCTGTCCGATCGCCTGGAATTCGGGGACATCGCGCAATTGCTGGAAAACGAGGCCACGGCCCTGCGGGTCCGCTTCGAGGGCCCTGTTCCGGCCTCGAGTCAGCAGTACTGGCGCGCGCTGGTCATGAGCGACTTTGACGGCCGCGGCTGGCGGGTCGACCGCGGCCGCCCGGAAGTGCCTGCGGACGGCGGCGGCCCCGGTGACGTCGCGTATACCGCGACGCTGGAACCGACCCGCGCCCACTATCTCCCCGTACTCGATTTTCCCGTCGGAATTCCCGAGCAGGCCCGCCTCCTCGACAACCTGCAGGTCATGCACCCGCGCCGGGTCGATAGCCGCCTGCAGTACTCGGGCCACGCCCGGCTGGAAGCCCCGCCGGCATGGCCGCTGTCCGCAGAGGAGCGGGCCAGGGCACTCGCGCTTCCCGCCGGAACCGCGCCGCGGACACGGATACAGGCGGGGCTCTGGCGCGCCGCCCATGGCGACGACGACAGGGCCATCGTCCGGGAGGCAATGCAGCTCTTTGCTGGGGAACCGTTCCGCTACACCCTGCGCCCGCCCCTGCTGCGGGGTGACCGTACCGATGAATTCCTGTTCGAGACCAGGGCCGGCTATTGTGAGCACTACGCCTCCACCCTTGCGGTACTGATGCGCGCCGCGGGCATTCCCGCACGGGTCATCACCGGCTACCAGGGCGGACAATGGATGGATGCCGGCAACTACCTGCGCCTGCGCCAGGCCGATGCGCACGCCTGGACCGAGGTCTGGCTGGAGGACCGGGGCTGGACCCGAGTCGATCCCACCGCCGCCATCGCCCCGGAGCGCATAGAGACCGGCCTGAGCGGGTGGTTCGGCGAGGATATCGATGCGCCGGCATTCCTGCGCCGTTCCGGCCTGCCCTGGACCGTGCAGTGGCGCCTCCAGATTTCGGATTGGCATGACGTCATCACCTTCCGCTGGGAGAGCCTCGTCCTTGCCTTCGACCCGGAACGCCAGCGGGAATTGTTCGCACGCTTCGGTCTCGACGCCACCGACTGGCGCGGCGTGCTGATCGCACTGGCTGTCTCCCTGGGCGGTCTGGCCTTGCTGGCGGGACTGATCACACTGTTGGGCCGCCCACGGGACCGCCGGGATCCGGCACAGCGGGCGCTGGATCGACTGTCACGGCGGTTGCGCCGCCACGATCTGGCGCGTGAATCCCATGAGACCGCCTCGGCCTACGCCGGCCGCGTCCGCGACGCACGTCCCGAACTGGCCGGCCCGCTGGCGGACTTTACGCAGGCCTACACGCACCTGCGTTATGCCGACCTCGATACACGCGAGCGGGAGCAGTTTCAGCGGCAGCTGTGGCGTGCCCTGGGCGAAGCGAAGGTCTGACGGGAAAACGCCAGGGCAAGGGGGCCGCGGACTTGACAGAACGCATCCCCGGAGAGGCCGCGCGTCCCGTACTTGTCGGACCATGGTGGAAACCGATACCCCGGGCATGCGCCCGGCGTATCGTACGAGCAAACCGCGGACAGCCTGAGGCGATCAGGCAGCGTCGTGACGGAAGATGAAGTGATGCCGCGCCCGGCGCTCGTCCTGGCGTCGCGCGACCTTCTGCACCTCCGGCCGGTTCGCGAACTGAGCGAGCGTGATGCCATCGAGGAAGTCGTACAGCTGCTGACTCAGGTCATCCCACAACTCGTGGGTCAGACAACGCTCTCCCTGCTGGCAGTCCTTCTGCCCCTTGCACCGGGTGACGTCCACGGACTCATCGACGGCCATGATGATGTTGGCGATGCTGATCTGGTCCGCGCGCTTCGCGAGTCGGTAGCCACCACCCGGACCACGCACACCCTCTACCAGGCTCGCCTTGCGCAGCTTGGCGAACAGCTGTTCCAGGTAGGACAGGGAAATCCCCTGGCACTGGGAGATGTCGGCCAGGGTGACGGGGCCGATACGGTCGTGGATGGCCAAGTCCATCATGGCGGTGACCGCATAGCGGCCTTTGGTTGACAGCTTCATATACATCGCCTCCGGGGATTGCTGCTATGGATGTGGAAGGTCTTCCGTGTTGGCTGGTGCTTCCATTCTGTTTTCTTGACCGGACCACTCAGGAATAATTCCATCATTCTGGCAGGCCAATGACGAAAGACCATAACCACTGTGTGCTAATTTCATGTGTCGATTGGGCGTGACGCATGGGGGCGTCTCCGCCAGCAGGCGCGGGACCAGGGTCAGAGGTCCGGGGGAAACCTGAAGCCTCAAGACACCCGCTCCAGGATCACGACCAGGGAATGGAGGGGCACCCGGGGAAACAACCCGATCAGATCCTGATTGCGCATTCGGATGCAGCCATGCGAGGCGGGCGAGCCGATCCGACCCTCCTCGTCGGTGCCGTGGATGTAGATGTACCGGGCGAAGCTGTCGACCTCCCCGCCTCGGTTGATGCCGGGTTCCAGACCCTCCAGCCAGAGGATGCGCGAGGTGATTCGGTCGCCGGTACTGCTTGCATTGGGGTCGGTCAGGATGTCGGCAATCGCGCCGGTGTCGGTCCGGCCGCGGAAGATGGCGCCAGCGGGAGCAGCATCGCCGATCCGCCGTGCAACTCCATGCAGACCGCAAGGAGTCTGCAGGCTGCCGTCGCGGTTGCCGATACCGCGGGCCGACGTGGAAACCGGAAAGACCTGCGGCACCCGCCCCGCCTCGCAGACGTAGAGGCGTTGCTCGTCCGCGCGCACGACCAGCACCGGCCGGCCCCAGCCCCGCGGTTCACGGACAAGGGCATCGGCAACGACTGCATCCAACCATTCCGGAGGCTCAACCATCCATCACCCCAGGGCCGACGGTTGCCTGCAGGACGTGGGCACCCTCCCCGCAGTCTGCCGGACGGCCACTACTTCTTGTTCGCCAGGTCCAGGACCTCGCCGGCCACGGGCTCCGCCTCGGACATGCCCACATCGGCGCGCAGGGAGGCCAGGTAATCCAGATAGTCCGGCGCCAACCCGGTCACGTACTCGCCGGTGAACACGGAGCAATCGAATTTCTCGATGGCACGGTTGCCCCGCTGTACCGCGGCGACGAGGTCGTCCAGATCCTGATAGATCAGCCGGTCGGCACCGATGGCGGCACAAACCGAATCCTCGTCCCGATCGTGGGCGATCAGTTCGTCGGCGGCGGGCATGTCGATACCGTAGACGTTCGGGAACCGCACCGGCGGTGCCGCCGACGCAAAGTAGACCTTGCGCGCACCGGCCTCCCGCGCCATCAGCACGATCTCGCGCGAGGTGGTTCCCCGAACGATGGAATCGTCCACCAGCATCACGTTCTTGTCCCGGAACTCCAAGCCGATCGCGTTCAGTTTCTGCCGCACCGATTTTCGCCGCCGGGTCTGGCCCGGCATGATGAAGGTGCGGCCGATATACCGGTTCTTGATGAACCCCTCGCGGTATTTGATGCCGAGCTCATGGGCCATCTCCAGGGCCACGGTACGCCCGGTGTCAGGGATCGGCACGATGACATCGATGTCATGGTCCGGCCAGATCCGCCGGATCTTCTGTCCCAGACGGGTGCCCATGCGCATCCGCGCCCGGTGCACGAAGACGTTGTCGATCACCGAATCCGGGCGCGCGAAATAGACGTGCTCGAAGATGCAGGGGTTGAGCGTCGGGTTGGGCGCACAGCCGCGGGTGGCGACTTCACCGTCCGGGGTGATGAAGATGCCCTCTCCCGGGGCAAGGTCGCGCTCGAGTTCGAAGCCGAGGGAATCCAGCGCCGCGCTCTCGGAGGCCACCATCCACTCCACGCCATCGCCGGTCTCCCGACGGCCATACACGAGCGGCCGGATACCGAACGGATCCCGGAACGCCACCAACCCGCGCCCGGCAATCATGCCCACGACCGCATAGGCGCCCTGGGCGCGCTGGTGGACGCGGGCGATGGCGTTGAAGACGGCCTCGGCGTTCAGCCCATTGTCCAGGAAGCGCAGCAGCTCCTGGGCGAAGACGTTGAGCAGGATCTCCGAATCGGAGTCGGTATTGATGTGCCGGCGATCGGTCGCAAACAGGGCCTGCTTCAGCTCCCGCGCGTTGATCAGGTTGCCGTTGTGACCCAGCGTGATACCGAAGGGGGAGTTCACATAAAAGGGCTGCGCCTCGGCGGAACTGGAGGTGCCGGCGGTCGGGTAGCGCACATGCCCGATACCCATGTTTCCGATCAGTCCACGCATGTGCTGCGCGTGAAACACGTCCCGCACCAGACCGTTGTCCTTGCGCAGGTGGAAACGCCCCTGCTCATCGGAGGTCACGATACCGGCGGCATCCTGTCCCCGATGCTGGAGCACCAGCATTGCGTCGTAGAGCAGCTGGTTTACCGCCGCGGTACCGACTACACCTACAACTGCACACATAGGAACTCCAGGAGGTCTCTAGCTACCCAGTCCAGGATCAACCTCGTCGGGGAGGTCACGCAGACGTTCCTGGATCCCATCCGGCAACAGGTCCAGCACCCAGGCCACGATACGTTCGAATTCTGGAACCAGCCAACTGTCCTGCCACCACGGCTCGTCGGGTATCACCGTCAGCGAGGCGATGAAGACCAGCAGGGCCACGATCAGCACCCCTCGCAGCAGGCCGAACACGACACCGAGCGAGCGGTCGGTACTGCTCAGGCCGGTGCCCCGTACCAGGCGCGTGGCGATGATACCGGCAATGCCCCCCACGATCAGGACCAGGATGAAGAGCACCGCAAAGGCGATTCCCAGCCGCAGGGTCTCGTCACTGACCGCAGCCGGCAGGTAGGCGGACGCATCTCCGGCAAAGCGCACACCCACCCAGATGGCCACGATCCAGGTGGCGAGCGAGAAGACCTCGCGCACAAAACCGCGATAGAGGCTGATCAGCCCGGAGAGGACCACCAGGGCGATGAATGCGAAGTCAATCCAGTTCACGTCGTCCGACTCTCGTCTGCATGGCTGTCGCTGTGCCCACCGCCGCCCGTTCGGGCCGACCCCGTTGCGATCCCGGTGCAGGAACCCGGGAGCGCGGTAGTCTACCCCAGACCATGGGCATATTATCGCCCATCAAGCGGCTCATCGGTCGATGTCGTGCCGATTCGGAGGGCCATCAGGGGTGCGCGATCACAATCCCGGAGACGTCCGTTCGGCGCTGCACCTCGTCCCGCAGACGCAACGCCTCGTCCCGCTGGGCCCGCGGACCGACCTTTACGCGCCACACCGCGCGGCCGTTCGTGCTGGCGCGCTCGACAAAGGCCGGGAAGCCCTCGGCGCGCAACCGCTGCGCCTGCTCGCGCGCATTCTCCTCACGGCCGAAGCTGCCGACCTGCACAGCCCAGCCAACCCCATCGGGCACAGGCTCGGTCGCCGTCGGTGTCCGGGGGGGCTGCTGTCCAGCGGAGCCGGGCGGCGCAGCGGGCCCGGCATCCGCCGGGCGCTGCACCTCTGGGGCGGGGACTGGCGCTGGCTCCGCCATCGCTACCTCTCCCCCATCCCGGTCACGTTCCGCGTGCTGATCCACCGGCGCAGGGACTGGGGCGCTCGGCGTCTGCGGCGCAACGAATTCGGGCCGTTCGGGAACGGGCTGTTCGAGCCCCTGCATGGACTCGTAACCGGCGCCGTCGAACACCCAGGGAAGAACGAGAACGGCCACAAAAATCAGCACGATCGCGCCGACCATCCGGTAACGCAGGGGAGCTTCCATCGTCATCGGCACTCAGTGGGCCCGGACCTGGGGGGACCGTGACGCGCGCGCCCGGTGGGGACGGATGGGAAGTTGATGGCGAAAGGTGAGACGATCATCGAAGGCGGGCACCCGGTTTGCAGCGTCGTTCGGCGCTCGGCAGCCAATGCCGCCGGAGGAGGAGAGTATAACGATCCATGGAGAGTTTTTCCGCGCAGGGGACGCGCCATCAGGCTAGGAGCCTGTTCACGCCCGCGGGCTGCAGCCGCTCCATGATCGCCTGCACGGTCAGGAAGGAGCCGAAGACCACGATGCGCCCATTCGGTCCAGCCTGTTCCGCCGCCATTGCCATGGCAGCCCCCGGCTCGTCCGCAAGGAGCACGCGGCTCCCCGGCAAGGCGCGCAGTTCCCGTGCGAGCGCGCTCGCGGCCAGGGCGCGCTGGGACGGGATGGGCACCGGCACCCATGCATCGATCTCCGGGTCCAGGGCCGCAAACATGGGGCCGCGTTCCTTGTCGGCCATCACTGCGACGATCGCCACCACGGGTCCCTCCACGGGATGCCGCGCAAGCCAACCGGCGAGTTCCCGTGCGGACTGGGGATTGTGGGCCACGTCCAGGAGCCACTCCGGCGTACCGGGAACGCGCTGCAGGCGCCCCGGCGGGGTGGCGCCGAGACCGGCCTTGAGCACCCCCCTGCTCAGGCGATCCTCGAGGCGAAGCAGGTGGAGGACCGCAAGCGCGGTCGCCGCGTTCTGCCCCCGGGCGCCGGACAATACCGCGGTCAGAGCGGGGTCGAGCCCCAGGTTCACGACTGCGCCTGCCCAGCACCAACGGCCCCCGGCAACCGAGGCATCGAGCGTGAAGTCGTGACCGAAGCGGAACAAGGGCACGGCTAACCTCTGCGCCTCGCGCAGCACCGACACCGGGGGGCTCGCATCCCCCAGCACCGCCGCCCGACCCGGCCGCAGAATACCCGCCTTCTCCCAGCCGATCCGTTCCCGGTCGTTGCCCAACCAGGCCTGGTGATCGAGATCGACACTGGTGATCACGGAGACGTCCGCGTCCCAGACATTCACGGCGTCCCGGCGCCCGCCCAGACCGACCTCCAGCACCTGGAAATCCACATCGCTCTCCCGAAACAGCCAGGCCGCAGCCAGGGTGCCGAACTCGAAATAGGTCAGGGAGTGCGAGCCACGCGCGGCATCCACGGCGGTGAAGGCCCGGCAGAGAGCGTCGTCGGAAACCGGCTCGCCGTTCACGGACACCCGTTCGTTGTAGCGCAGCAGATGCGGCGAGGTATAAAGCCCGATCCGCCATCCCAGCGCCCGCAGAAGCGCTGCGACCACCGTGGCGACCGTACCCTTGCCGTTGGTGCCCGCGACCGTGATGGTCGTCGGGACTTCGCTACGCAGATGCAGCGCGTCCGCAACGGCGGCTACACGGTCGAGTCCCAGGTCGATCGCCTTGGGATGCAGGGTCTCCTGCCAGTCGAGCCATTGCTGCAGTGTCTCGAAGCGCATCGGGGACGTCTTCGAGCCCATCACGCGGTCTCGCAAACGGTGCCGGCGCCGCAGTCAACCCGGCCAGTGTCCGGCGCCGGTCGACCGTTGGGTCCTGTCATGCGCGCTCAGCCCGGGTTCCTGGTATCGCCGTGACCGTAGCTCTCGCCGTAGAACGGCTCGCCTCCCTCCTCCTTGGAGGGGACGGCGGTGAACGGGTCGTGGATGGCGGTGGCGGGCGAGATGTGATGGGTCAGCAGCGCCAGCAGGGAGGCCAGCCGCGCCCGCATCTCGCGGCGGTCGATGATCAGGTCGATCGCACCGTGCTCGAGCAGGAATTCCGAGCGCTGGAACCCCTCGGGCAGAGTTTCGCGTACGGTCTGCTGGATGACCCGCGGCCCGGCGAACCCGATCAGCGCCTTGGGCTCGGCGGCGTTGATGTCGCCGAGCATGGCCAGGCTGGCCGAGACGCCGCCCATCGTCGGATCGGTCATCACCGACACGAACGGCACGCGCTCCTCGCGCAGGCGCGCCAGCGCGGCACTGGTCTTGGCCATCTGCATCAGCGAGAACAGGGCCTCCTGCATGCGCGCTCCGCCACTGGCGGAAAAACAGACCATGGGGATGCGCTCCTTCAACGCCCGCTCCGCGCCCCGAACGAAACGCTCACCGACGGCGGAGCCCATGGATCCGCCCATGAAAAAGAAGTCGAAGGCGGCCGCAACGATCGGGGCCCCCTCCAATTCGCCACGCATCACCAGCAGGGCATCCTTCTCGCCCGTGGCCTTCTGGGCCGCCGCAAGCCGGTCTCGGTACTTCTTGCTGTCCCGGAATTTGAGGACGTCGGAGGCCTCGACCCCGGAACCGATCTCCTCGCGTGGACCCTCGTCGAGGAAGATTTCCAGGCGACGGCGCGCACCGATGCGGCGGTGATGCCCGCACTTCGGGCACACATCCAGGTTCCGCTCCAGCTCCGGCCGATACAGCGTCGCGTCGCAACCCACGCAACGCACCCACAGGCCCTCGGGCACCGTACGCTTGGTCGCGTTGTCGGTGCGGATCCGCGAGGGCATCAACTTCTCGAACCAGCTCATGCGTCAGTCCTGTCTTGGGTGCGCCTTCCTGTGCTCAGACCGGGGCCGGTGCCTCAGCCATGCGCGCTTCGTCCATTGCCTTGCGCATCTCCCGCACGAGAGCCGAAGCCGCCGCACGGAATTGATCGGGCGCTTCCGGAAACTGCTCCACCAGGCGGACGATCGCGCTCCCCACCACCACCGCATCGGCCACCCTGGCGACCTGCGCAGCAGTCTCCGCGTCACGGATACCAAAGCCCACACCCAGCGGCAGCTCGGTCAGTGCGCGGATGCCACTCAGCCGGGCGCCCAGATCCGCCGGGTTCAGGGTCTGCGACCCGGTCACACCTTTCAGGGAGACATAATAAATGAATCCACGCGCGGCGGCCGTGACATGCTTCAGGCGCCCGCTGGAGGTGGTGGGCGCCACCAGGAAGATTGGATCGATGCCAACCCGGGCCAGCACGCCGGTCAGCTCGTCGCTCTCCTCCGGGGGCAGGTCGACCACCAGCACGCCGTCCACGCCGGCCACACCAGCGGCCTCCGCAAAGGCCGCGGCGCCCATGCGTTCGACCGGATTCAGGTAGCCCATCAGGACGACGGGAGTCTCCCTATCCCGCTCCCGGAAGGCACTCACCATGGCGAGCACGTCGCGCAGGCTGGTGCCATGGGCCAGGGCCCGTTCGCAGGCCAGCTGTATCACCGGGCCGTCGGCCATTGGGTCGGAAAAGGGCACGCCGAGTTCGAGCAGGTCGGCGCCGGCAGCCACCAGGTCATGCATCAGCGCCACGGTCACGTCGGGGGCAGGGTCACCGGCGGTCACATAGGGAATCAGCGCCGCGCGGCCGCTGGCGCGGGTCTCGGCAAAGCGTTTCGCGATCCGGCTCACAGTTCGATCCCCTCGAGACGCGCGACGGTATTCAGGTCCTTGTCACCACGCCCGGACAGATTGATGATCAGGCTCTGGTCCGTGCGCATCCGCGGCGCCAGGTCGAGCACGTGGGCAATGGCGTGGCTCGTCTCCAGCGCGGGAATGATACCCTCCGTGCGGGTCATCCGATGGAAGGCCCGCAGCGCCAATTCGTCGGTCACCGAGACATAGCTCGCACGCCCGATGTCCTTCAGCCAGGAATGTTCCGGCCCCACACCGGGATAGTCCAGCCCTGCCGAGATGGAGTGCGTCTCGATGATCTGGCCGTTGTCGTCTTCCATCAGATAGGTACGGTTGCCGTGCAGCACACCGGGACGCCCGGCGCACAGCGGCGCCGAGTGCCGACCGGTGGCGACGCCCTCTCCACCCGCCTCGACCCCGATCATGGCCACAGATTCATCCGCCAGGAAGGGATGGAACAGGCCGATGGCATTGGAACCGCCGCCGACGCAGGCCACCAGGGCATCCGGCAGGCGTCCCGTCATCTCCAGATGCTGGGCGCGCGCCTCGCGGCCGATCACCGACTGAAAGTCCCGGACCATCGCCGGGTACGGATGCGGGCCCGCCACCGTGCCGATGATGTAGAAGGTGCCATCGACGTTGGACACCCAATCCCGCATAGCCTCGTTCAGCGCATCCTTCAGGGTCCGCGAACCGGATTTGACTGCCACCACGTCGGCCCCCAGCAGGCGCATCCGATAGACGTTCTGGGACTGGCGCTGGATGTCCTCCGCGCCCATGTACACCACGCATTCGAGACCGAGCCGGGCAGCGACCGTGGCCGAGGCGACCCCGTGCTGTCCAGCGCCGGTCTCGGCGATGATGCGGGTCTTGCCCAGCCGCTTCGCCAGGAGTGCCTGGCCGATGGTGTTGTTCACCTTGTGCGCGCCAGTGTGGTTCAGGTCCTCGCGCTTCAGGTAGATCTGCGCGCCGCCGAGTTCCCGCGAAAGACGCTCGGCGTGGTAGAGCGGACTCGGCCTACCCACGAAGTTCTGGAGGTCCGCATCCAGTTCCGCCAGGAACTCCGGATCCTTCATGTATTTTTCATAGACCGCCTGGAGCTCGTCCAGCGCACCCATCAGGGTCTCGGCCACGAAGCGACCGCCGTACGGTCCGAAATGCCCGCGCGCGTCCGGAAACGCCGCCCAGTCGACTGCCTGCTTCATCTCAATCACGTTCCACCTGCCTCACCGACTCAACGAAATCCCGGACCAGCCGGGGATCCTTTTGCCCGGGCGCGGATTCCACGCCCGAGCTGACATCCACGCCATACGGGCATGCCAGCGCCAGGGCCTGCCTGACATTGCGCGCATCCAGGCCACCGGCCAACAGCCAGGGGCGTTCCAGGGGACCCGGAATGCTGCGCCAGTCGAAGACCTGGCCCGACCCCCCCATCTTGCCGCCTGCGTGGCTGTCGAGCAGAAAGCCCCGTGCCTGCGGATGGGCATCCATCTCCGGCCGGGGGTCACGCCCGTCCCCCATCGCAATGGCCTTCAGGTACGGCAGCCCGAAGCCCCCGCAGAACGCGGCGGTCTCCGCGCCATGAAACTGCAGGAGGTCCAGCCGACATCCATCCAGGACCCTCTCGACCTCGGCGACCACAGGGTCGACAAAGAGCCCTACCGTGGAAACGAAGGGCGGCAGTGCGGCAGCGATTGCGGCGGCCTGCTCGATGTCGACGGCCCGGCGACTTCGCGCGTAGAAGACCAGTCCGATTGCATCGGCGCCGACCCGCGCGGCGGCCAATGCCTGACCCACATCGGTGAGGCCACAGATCTTGATTCGATAGCGCATGATAACCGGTGACAATACCAGAACATGCCAGCGCGGGTAGGCGGCCAGAGTTCAGGACCCACCGACCGGAACCATCCCATCCGGCCCGGGCCTGACCGGTACGATGGGCCACACGGGCTGCTGCGCCGCCTGCGGTAGCCCGAAGACCGGATCGTAATCCACACCGACCAGATAGAGGCCGCCGGCAGGGGCGGTGATTCCCGAGGCCCTTCGATCGCGGCTCTCCAGTACTTCCCTGACCCAACCGGCTTCACGCCTTCCCTGACCGATGGGTATCAGTACGCCAGCGATGTTACGCACCATGTGATGCAGGAAGGCGTTGGCATGGACGTCGAGCACGACGTGGCGCCCCTGTCGGCTGACGCTGATCGAATGGATGGTCTTCACCGACGACTTGGCCTGGCAGGCCGCCGCACGGAGGCTGGCGAAATCGTGCCTGCCCACCAGTGACTGAGCGGCATGGTGCATGCGCCTAGCATCCAACGGATAGCGCCACCAGGCCAGGCCGCTGGCCTGAATCGCCGGTCGTACCGCCTGGTTGGCGATGACATACCGGTACCTTCGCGCCTGCGCCGAGAAGCGGGCGTGGAAGCTGCGGGACACGGGATGCGCCCAGAGTAACGCCACGGACTCCGGTAGGCGCGCATTGGCGCCCAGGAGCCAGTTGCGCTCCTCGCGCACGGCCATGGTGTCAAAGTGGATGACCTGGCCGACGGCGTGAACGCCGGCGTCAGTGCGCCCGGCGCAATGCAGTTCCACGGCGTGTCCGGCAACGAAGCCGAGAGCTTCCTCGACCGCCGCCTGCACGCTGGGCCCATCCTTCTGCCGCTGCCAACCGACGAAGCCACTACCGTCGTATTCCACCCCCAGCGCCCAGCGCTGGGTGTCCGCCGAGGGTTTCGGCATCAGGAGGTCCCCATCATCCGGCGACCCGGAGCCCCAGCGCCACCAGAACCGCCACCCAAAGTAGCGCGACCTGCCAGGAAAGGTCTCCCGCGGTATCCCGGGATCTCTCCGTTCCGCCCCCCCCCGGAATGGCCTGACGGCCCGCGGGAGCCGACCCGGCCAGCGCGCCTTCGAGCCCGCTGATCAGAAACTCCCTCCCCGCATTCAGGCGACCCCAGCGGGAACCACGGATCCGTTCGCGGAACACGAGATAGTCGGCGCGTTGCGCCTCGAAGTAATCGAGCGCCAGAAACAGCCGTTGGGCGAAGACCTCGCCGCGCAGACCCAGTGGCCGCAACACGGACAGCCATCGTGCCAATCCCTGGATCTGGGCATTGCGATCGAAAACGCCGGTGAGCCAGGCAACCCAACAGACGACCAGCACCAGCGCCGCGATACGCATACCGGCTTCGCGCAGCCCCTCGGGGGAAGGAAGAAGGCGCTCCCAGCCCCAGGGTCCGGCACCCGGATACCACCAACCGAAGAAGAACAAGAGAGAGAGGAAAAACCACTTGAGACGCCACGCCAGGGCGAGGCCCCGCCGAAGCGGGAGGGCACCGGTCAAGGCGAGTATCCCGAGCGCCAGAAAACCGGGCACCAGCGCGGGTGCCATCGGCTTCACCAAGGCGGACGACATAAGCACGATCCCTGCAATCGCCAGGCTCGCCAGACCCTCAATGGACATCAGCGTTGTGATCCGCAATGGCGTAGGCGGCGAGCGCTCCCAGGCGACTGTTGCCCCGAACCGCTCAGTCCGCGGTGTCCACGATCTGCTTTCGGAGCTGCTCCGCCTTCGCGGCCTGCTCAGCGGTCGCGCTGGGCATGATCTCATCGAGCAGCGCGAGCGCACCCTCAGGATCACCCATCTCGACAAAGGCCTCCGCCAGACTGAGTTTCATCCCGTTTTCCGAGGTGTCACTGTCGCCAACCCCCTGCAGCCCCACGGACGAACCGGTCGTGTCTCCTGTCTCGAAATCCGGGAGTTCCAGCATGGGCAAATCGTCCTGTTCTGCACCACCCACAGGTTCGCTCGTATCCAAAGCCTCCAGGGTCGCACCACGCTCGGCTCCGTCATCGACATCGTCCAGGTCGAAGCGGAGAAGGTTTGCGTCGTCCTGGCCTGTTTCGGCTATCCCCGACCCGCTCGCATCGCCGCCGGCCCGCGACCCAGGCGCATCCACGGCCTCGAACTCGAGCGAGTTTGCGTACGCGCCCGTAGCGCCTGTCCCCTCGCCCAAAGCAGAGACCCCAGCCTCGGCAGCGGCAATACGCTCGCGCAGACCGTCATCCCCCGGACCCAGCCGCTCGCGCAAGGCGGCAGCATTGCTGCGCACCCCTTCGCCATCATCGCTGGCCGCATAGGCCTCGATCAGCCGTATGCGATATTCGGGGTGGTCCCGCCCGTCCCTGATCGCGCTCTGCAATGCGGAGATCGCCTGCTCGTTCATGCCATAGGCGAGATAGAGGTCGACATCAGCCAGAAGGTCGTCTTCGCCGCTCTCACCGACGTCAACCTCGCCTGACGGCTCCGCCGTCGCCGGCTCGCTCTCCTTCGTTACCGCGCCCATTGCAGCCGCGGTGGCGGCCACGGCGCCCGCCGCTCCGGCGGCCGCTGCCCCGGCGCCTACGGCCGCGTCGGCACCCGATTCTGCACCGCCAGCCCGGGTCGCATGGGGCGCATCACCGGCCGGATCTGCCGCACGGGCCGCGGGAGCCGCCCTCGGGGGTTCCGGGTCCCGACGCGCGAGCGTGGGCTCCGTGACCACCGCCTGACTGCGGACGGGGCGGAACAGTGATACCAGCAGCAGGAGGAACAACAGCAACGAGGTCGCCGCCAGCAAGAGCAGGAGAGGATCGGCAAGAATCCTCTCGTGCATGGCCATCCCGGAAGTGCCGCCCAGGGAGCCCGCCTCGCGTTGTTCCTGAAGCTCCCGCATGCTCTGCTCCAGCTGCGCAAGCTCGGCATTCACGACACTGATCAACTGGTCGCGTTCCGTCAACTCGGAGCGCAGTGAGATCAACTCCTCCCGCAATTCGCTCATCGCGGTCTGCTGGGACAGCAGCGCCTCCTCCATGACCTGGGCGCTTGCGCCATCGCCGGCACCCAACCCCTGATCCAATTCGCTCAGGATCTCAAGCCGGTCCATGCTCGCGGGCTCCGCGGCCCCCAAAACGGTTGCGGCAGCCTCATCCTCGCGATCGTCGGAGGGGGCTGCCGGTTCGGGTTGCTCTGGTGTGGGTGCTGGATCGGGTTCGGTCTCGGGAAATACGTCTTCGGGCGGGGCGGCCTCAGCCACTCGAGTCGGGGTTGGCGGTGGAGATCGTGGCGCCGTTCGGTCCCGCCACTCGGCGGTCTGCCGCCGGATCTCCTGACGCGCCGACTGCGAACTGAGACGCGCCACCTCCTCCTCACTGGGCATGTCCAACTGCGCCCCGGCCAGCAACTGGTTCACGTTGCCTCCGATGAAGGCCCGCGGATTCGCTTCCAGGATTGCGAGCATCGCCTGTTCCGCAGTGACGTCCGCATATCCCTGTTGCCGCACGATGGCCCCGAGGCTGTCACCTGGACGCACCGTATACATCCCTGCCGCCGGCCGCGGCGCGAAATCGGTGCGCGCGGTTGGGGTCGGGGTCGGGGTGGCCCTTGGCGCGGGCTCCGGGGATCGGCTGATGACCGGGGCAACGCTGCGCTCCGGCGCAAAGGCCACCGGCGGGTCCAACAGGATCGTGTATTCCCTCAGTACCCGCCCGGCGCCCCATCGCGCCTCGAGCAGAAGGCCAACGTAGGGCTCACGAACGGGCCTCTGGGTGGTCAGCCGGACGATGCGGCTGGTCCCCGTGCCTTCCAACTGGATAGCGAGGTCCGCGGGCACAGCCCCCCGGATCAGGCCGGCACGACGATACGCCTCTTCCGAGGCGAGCCGGATCTCCAGGCGGTCGTCGGTCAGTGCGCTTCCCTGAACCCTGATCTGCGCCTGCAACGGCTGATTGAGGTAGGAACGAACCTCGATCTCACCAAGGCTGACACTCGCCATCGCGGGTGCACTCAACAGGATCAAGATCAAAAACGGGATGAATCTGTGCACGTTTACCCCCCTCGCGACAAACCGAGGCCACGGACCCAGGTCGAAGAAACCCACCGCAGCGCCCCATCTGGCGGCCTGCGACCCCCACAAAGATTAACAGAGATTTACGTGCATGTGACCCAAATCACAAATATTCGCGGGCAAGGACCTCGGCAATCTGAATGGTGTTCAGCGCGGCCCCCTTGCGCACGTTGTCGGACACCACCCAGAGGTTCAAACCGCGCGGATGCGAGATATCCTCACGGATGCGTCCGACGAACACGCCGTCGCGACCGCTGCTCTCGGTCACGGCCGTCGGGTAGCCACCCGGCTCCCGCTTGTCCAGCACCGTCACACCTGGCGCATTGGACAACAGCTCGCGCGCGGCTTCGGCACTGATCTTCTCCCGCGTCTCGATGTGCACCGCCTCGGAGTGACCATAGAAGACCGGCACCCGGACGGTGGTCGGATTCACCATGATGGATTCGTCGCCGAAGATCTTCCGGGTCTCCCAGACCATCTTCATTTCTTCCTTGGTATAGCCGTTGTCCATGAAGGCGTCGATATGGGGCAGCACGTTGAAGGCGATCTGCTTGGGATAGACCTTGCATTCCACCGGCTTGCCATTCAGCAGGGCCGCGGTCTGATGGGCCAGCTCCTCGATCGCCTCCTTGCCGGTACCGGACACGGCCTGGTAGGTCGCGACATTGATGCGCTCGATCCCTACGGCGTCGTAGATCGGCTTCAGCGCGACCAGCATCTGAATCGTCGAGCAGTTCGGATTGGCGATGATCCCCCGTTGGGTGTACTGCGCGATCGCCCGCGGATTGACCTCGGGCACCACCAGTGGAATGTCGTCGTCATAGCGGAACTGGGAGGTGTTGTCGACCACCACACAACCGGCGGCCGCGGCCTTCGGCGCATAGATCGCGGAAACCGACGCGCCCGGCGAGAACAGGCCGATCTGCACCTTGCCGAAGTCGAACTCGGCCAGATCCTCTACCACCAGTTCGCGCTTGCCAAAGGCGACCGTCTTGCCCGCGGAACGCTCGCTGGCCAGGGCGTAAACCTTGCCCACGGGGAACCTGCGTTCCGACAGGATCGACAGCATGGTCTCGCCGACGGCTCCGGTGGCACCCACAACCGCGACGTCAAACGTTTTTTCATTCATTACATTACCGCCCTTTTATAAACAATTATATCAATCCAGGGCCGCGACCAGCGCGTCGCCCATGGCCTCGGTTCCGACCAGCGTGCAGCCCTCCGACTGGATGTCGGCCGTGCGCAATCCCTGGTCGAGAACCCGTCCGACCGCCGCCTCGATCCGGCGCGCGCCCTCTTCCTGCCCAAGGCTGTGCCGGAGCATCATCGCCACGGACAGCACCGTGGCGATCGGATTGGCCTTGTCCTGCCCCGCGATGTCCGGAGCCGAGCCGTGAATCGGCTCGTACAGACCGGCGCCGGTCGCATTCATCGAGGCGGACGGGAGCATCCCGATCGACCCCGTGAGCATCGCGGCGGCATCGGAGAGGATGTCCCCGAAGATGTTTCCGGTCACCATCACGTCGAACTGCTTTGGCGCCCGCACGAGCTGCATCGCAGCATTGTCCACGTACATGTGGGAAAGCTCCACCTCGGGATATTCCTGGCTGACACGGATCACCACCTCGCGCCACAACTCCGAGACCTCCAGCACGTTCGCCTTGTCCACGGAACACAGGCGGCGACCGCGCTTCATGGCGGCCTCGAAGCCCACGTGGGCGATCCTCTCGATCTCGGATTCGCTGTACACCGCCGTGTTGAAGCCCACGCGCTCGCCATCGCGCAGCTCGATGCCGCGGGGCTGCCCGAAATAGATGTCGCCGGTCAGCTCGCGAACGATCAGCAGGTCCAGCCCCGACACCACCTCCGGGCGCAGCGTGGAGGCCGACGCGAGTTGCGGATACAGGATCGCGGGACGCAGGTTCGCGAACAGCCCGAGATCGGAGCGAATACCCAGCAGACCGCGTTCCGGCCGCAGCTCCCGCTCCAGGGCCTCATATTGCGGGCCGCCCACGGCACCCAGCAGGATGGCGTCCACCTCGCGCGCCATCACCCGGGTCGCCTCGGGATAGGGGTGACCCACCGCGTCGTAGGCAGCCCCGCCAATCAGACCTTCGTCGATCTCGAGCTCCATCCCCTCCAACTCGGCCACCCGGTCCAGGACCTTCAGGGCCTCGTTGACGATCTCCGGGCCGATCCCGTCACCCGGCAACACCAAAATCCTCTGCACCCAGTCTTCTCCTCGTGTCCACCTAAACCCGTTCGTATGAGGCTGCGAATCCGGCTGCCCGCCGGCGGGTGTCGGCAGCAGGGATGCTGCCGTCAAGCCTACAGGGACGTATTCACGGCGTCCCGCCGGCGGGCAGCCGGGTTCACAGCCCGGCTCCAGCGCATCAGCCAAACCTCATTCACGCCGCCTACATCAACCAGGGCGCTTCCCGCAGGCGGCGCGCCTCGTAGGCACGAATCTCCTCTGCATGCTGAAGGGTCAGCGCGATGTCGTCCAGCCCCTCCAGCAGACGATGTCGTCGGTATTCGTCCAGATCGAAATGGAAGACCGGCCCGCCCGGCACCCGGACCTCCTTGGCCTGCAGGTCCACCATGATCCGCAGTCCAGGTGCCTGTCCCACCCGACGAAAGAGTTCATCGACTTCGGATTCCTTCAAAACAACCGGTAATAGACCATTCTTAAAGCTGTTATTGAAGAAAATGTCGGCGAAGGAGGGTGCGATCACGGCCCTAAAGCCGAAATCGTCCAGGGCCCAGACGGCGTGTTCGCGCGAGGACCCGCAGCCGAAATTCTTGCGTGCCAGCAGGATCGTGGCTTGGTCGAAGGGGCTCTGGTTCAGCACGAAGTCGGGGTTCTTCCGTCGCCGGGAGTTATCCGCGTCCGGCTCGCCCGGATCCAGGTAACGCCAGTCGTCGAAGGCATTGGGCCCGAACCCGGTGCGCTTCACCGACTTCAGGTACTGCTTCGGGATGATGGCGTCGGTATCGACGTTTGCGCGATCCAGGGGCGCGGCAATACCCTCGTGTACGGTGAAAGCCTGCACGGTTCAGCCCTCCAGTTCCGCGGGATCGATGAAGTGCCCGGCCACGGCCGCGGCCGCTGCCAGCGCCGGGCTGACCAGGTGGGTGCGCCCGCCCTGCCCCTGCCGCCCCTCGAAGTTGCGGTTCGAGGTGGATGCGCAGCGCTCGCCCGGCTCCAGCCGGTCGGCGTTCATGGCCAGGCACATGGAACAGCCCGGTTCGCGCCATTCGAAGCCGGCGTCGAGAAAGATCCGGTCCAGGCCCTCGGCCTCCGCCTGCTGTTTCACCAGACCGGACCCCGGGACCACCATCGCCAGCTGGATATTCTCGGCCTTGCGCCGCCCCCGTACTACCGCGGCGGCGGCGCGCAGGTCCTCGATCCGGGAATTGGTGCAGGAACCGATGAAGACCTTGTCCGGACGGATGTCGCGGATGGCCGTGCCGGCCTCCAGGCCCATGTACTGCAGCGCCTTGCGCATGCCGTCGGCGCGCCCCGGATCGGCTTCCCGCTCCGGGTCAGGAACCCGATCTGAGATCCCGACCACCATCTCGGGCGAGGTTCCCCAACTCACTTGGGGCTCGATCTCCGCCACGTCCAGTTCCACGACCCGGTCGAACCGGGCATCCGGGTCACTGACAAGCCCACGCCATGCGGCCGCCGCCCGCTCGAACATCTCGCCCGACGGCGACTGCGGCCGCCCGCGAACGTACTCGATGGTCTTTTCGTCCACGGCGACCATGCCCGCGCGGGCTCCGGCCTCGATCGCCATGTTGCAGACCGTCATGCGTCCCTCGACCGACAGGCTGCGGATCGCGGAGCCGCCGAATTCGATGGCGTAGCCGTTGCCCCCGGCGGTGCCAATGCGACCGATGATCGCCAGTACAAGGTCCTTCGCGGTCACGCCCGGGCGCAGGTCGCCCTCCACACGCACCAGCATGCTGCGGGACTTGCCCTGCCACAGGCACTGCGTCGCCAGCACATGCTCGACCTCGGAGGTGCCGATGCCGAAGGCCAGCGCGCCCAGCGCCCCGTGCGTGGAGGTGTGGGAATCCCCGCAGACCACGGTCATGCCGGGCAGCGTCGCCCCCTGCTCGGGGCCAATCACGTGCACGATGCCCTGGCGCAGGTCCTGCATTGGGAAGAACTTCAACCCGAAGGCGGCGACGTTGCTCTCCAGAGTCTCCACCTGCACCCGTGACACGGGGTCTGCGATACCGGCATCTCGGTTCTCGGTGGGGACGTTGTGGTCCGGTACCGCCAGCACCGAATCGGCTCGCCAGGGCTGCCGGCCGGCCAGCCGCAACCCCTCGAAGGCCTGCGGCGAGGTCACCTCGTGCACCAGGTGCCGGTCGATGTACAGCAGCGCATTGCCGTCGTCCTGCTCACGCACGACGTGCGCCTGCCACAACTTGTCGTAAAGGGTCTGTCCGGTCATGAGTCCTCCTGCCCAGCACAATCCAGGGGCGGCGTGCGGCCGCCAAAACCAATGTCCGGCGGGCGTCTTGGCCTGACTCTTGCCCGCACGCGACACAACAACCACTGCGGCAGGGCGAAAAAGGGCGCAGGCCACCTTCCACCCTGCCCGGTGACCAGGCCGGAAATGAGCCGCATTGTTCCCTGCAGCAGAAATAACAGCAAGTCGGACCTATTCTCCCTCGGCGGGCCTGGACTCGCCTGCGCCGAAGAGCCGCGGGGCCAGTCGCTCGCTCATCGCACCCTGCGCAGGTCGCTCACCCCTCCTGCGCTGCACGCACCGGACGTCGCGAGGGCCGTCAATAGCGCCTGCACCGCAGCCCCGGCGCTGTCTTCGGCGATGGCTGCACCGGCGACGCGGGCGCCGTTCACCGTGATCGCCACCGCAGCCAGTGCCCTCGCGCCGGTACTGTGCTCCAGCGCATGTTCGTCGAACTCAACCACCTCCAGCGCCAGGCCGTAACGGCGTTCCAGCGCGGAAACCAGGGCCGAGACAACACCGTCGCCACGGGCCGTGAGCCGCTGCACCACGCCCGACTGCTCCAGCTGCACGTCGATCTCCACCTGCCCGCCCTGCCGGTGCATGCGGTAGCCCGCCAACCGCCATTCGGCCGGCACCTCCAGGTAGAAACGCTCGAACAAGGCCCGGACCGTGCGCGAATTCACCTCGGCCCCGGTCACCTCGGCCTCCGCCTGCACCTGCCGGGCGAATTCCATGGCGAGCCAGCGGGGCAGGCTGATACCATGATCGCGTTCCAGCACGTGTGCCACGCCGCCCTTGCCGGACTGGCTGTTGATCCGCACCACGGCCTCGTAGCGGCGGCGCAGGTCCAGTGGATCGATGGGCAGGTAGGGCACGTTCCACGTGCCGCCGTGGCGGGCGCGGTGGCTGAGACCTTTGCGAATCGCGTCCTGGTGACTGCCGGAGAACGCGGTGTACACCAGTTCGCCGGCCCAGGGATGGCGGGGGTGTACCGGCAGGGCCGTGCAATCGCGATACACCCTCTCGATCCCCTCCATATCGGACAGATCTAGAGTGGGGTCGATACCCTGGGAATACAGGTTCATCGCCACGGTAATCAGGTCCATGTTGCCGGTGCGCTCGCCATTGCCGAACAGCGTTCCCTCGAGACGATCGGCCCCGGCCAGCAGGCCCAGCTCGGCGGCCGCGACGCCGGTGCCCCTGTCGTTATGGGTATGCAAAGACAACACGAAGTGCTCGCGCATCGTGACCTGGTCGCAGAACCATTCGATCTGGTCCGCAAAGGCATTGGGCGTGGTGACCTCCACCGTCGCCGGCAGGTTGATGATCACGCGCTGCCCCTGATCCGGGCGCCAGATCGCGTTCACCGCGTCCACAACCTCGACGGCGTAGTCGGGCTCGGTCGCGGAATAACTCTCCGGTGAGTACTGGAAGGTCCACTCGGTATCCGGATAGGCCGCGGCCGAGTCACGAACCCAGCGCGCACCGTTCTCGGCGATCCCGCGCACCCCGGCGCGGTCCATCCCGAATACCTGTTCCCGCTGCACCGGGCTGGTGGAGTTGTAGACGTGCACGATGGCTCGGGGCACGCCTGCCAGGGCCTCGAAGGAACGCGCGATCAGGTCCGGCCGGGCCTGGGTCAGAACCTGGATGGTCACCTGCGGCGGAATGCGGCCCTCTTCGATCAGCCGCCGGGTGAAGTCGAAATCGGCCTGGGAGGCGGAGGGAAAGCCGACCTCGATCTCGGTCAGGCCGATGGCCACCAGCAGATCGAAGAAACGGAGCTTCTGTTCCACCGACATGGGCCGCTCCAGGGCCTGATTGCCATCGCGCAGGTCCACGCTTGCGAACAGCGGGGCCCGCGTGATGCGCCGGTCCGGCCATCGCCGGTCGGGCTTGGCGATCACCGGTGCGGGCGCGTACTTGCGATGGTCGAAAGAAGCGTGGGTCATGTCTCGATCCTCGGGTACTGGGGGACGGATCGGGGCTACTGCCCGACCACCTGATTCGAAGGACCATGATATTCGAATGAGGACGCAATAAGTTGCCTTTTTTCCTATTCAATCGTTTATTCTAGCAATATTATTGCGTTATATTCGAAATAGAGGACATTTCCATGAAGAGCATCTCGGATCAGGCCGCAGTGCATGTGCTGGACCGGACCGACCGGCGCATCCTCGAAGTACTGCAGCAGGATGCCGGCCTGTCGAACCAGGCCCTGGCGGATCGCGTTGGCCTCAGTCCCTCACCCTGCCTCCGCCGGGTGCGTGCGCTGGAGGAAGCCGGAATCATCGTGGCCCGGGTGGCATTGCTCCACGGCAAGCGCCTCGGTCTGGAACTCACGGCGCTGATCCACATCGGCATGGACCGCCACACGCCGGAGCGCTTCGCCAGCTTCGAGGAAGCGGTGGCTGGCTATGCCGAGGTGCAGCGCTGCTTCCTGATCACCGGACAGGCGGCGGACTACCTGCTGCAGGTGGTGGTGCCCGACATGGATGCCTACCAGGACTTCCTGCTGCGCCGGATCACGCGGCTCGAGGGGGTCAGCAGCGTGCACTCCAGCTTCGTGCTGCGCCGGGTCGTCGACCGCACGGCACTGCCGCTGAACTACCTCACCGGCTGACAGTAGAGGCGTCGATCACACCAAGCCACCCGGCGGATGACAGCCCTCGGCCTCTTCCGCCCTACCCTTTGCGGGCGGCAGCTCAGGCGGGGTCGATGTGCGTCTGCAGCCAGAACTCAAGCAGGGCCAGGTGCCAGAGCTTGGAGCCCTGGATGCGGGTGAAATGGCCATCGGGCTCAGCCAGCAATCGCTGCACGTACTCCGGTCGGTACAGCCCGCGCTCCCGCGCCGCCCGCGAGCCGAGGATGTCACGCATGAAGTCGAGGAAGTCCCCGCGCACGTATTTCAACGCCGGGACCGGGAAGTAACCCTTGGGGCGATCGAGCACGGCGTCGGGCAGGCGGCCGCGGGCGATCTGCTTCAGCACCTTCTTGCCGCCGTCGCCCAGCTTCAGGTGTGGCGGCATCGCCGCAGCCGTTTCCACCAACTCATGGTCCAGAAACGGCACCCGTGCCTCGAGGCCGAAGGCCATGGTCATGTTGTCCACCCGCTTGACCGGGTCATCGACGATCAGCGTGGTCACATCCAGCGCCAGCACCGCATCGATGAAGCTGTCGGCCCGGTCGGTCTCCAGCGCCGCCAGTTCCCCACGCAACCATTCGCCGGCGATATCCGTGGCCGGGGGATCGGCCAACAGTTCGCGCATCTCCGGGTCGTCACGATCGAAATAATGCCGCCGGAACCGGTCGGCCCAGTCCCCCGCGCGGTCGTCCGCCATACGCGGATACCAGAAGTACCCGCCGAACACCTCGTCGGCACCCTGCCCCGATTGCACCACCTTCACGTGCTGGGATACCTGTTCGGAAAGCAGGTAGAAGGCCACCGCGTCCTGCCCGAACATCGGTTCCGCCATCGCCGCAACGGCCTCGGGCAGGCGCCGCAGCACCTCGGCATTCGGGATCAGCGTGGCCTGGTGGTCGGTCGCATAGCGCTTCGCAACCGGGTCCGAGTACTCGAACTCCGAGCCCTTTTCCTCCGGCTGGTCCTCAAAACCCACAGTGAAGGTGCGCAGATCCTGCGCCCCCTCCTCCACCGCCAGCGCAACCAGGAGGCTGGAGTCCAGCCCCCCGGAAAGCAGCACGCCAACGGGGACATCGGCGACCTCGAGGCGCCGCCGCACGGCCCGGCGCAGCCCCGTCTCGATCCGCTCGCGCCACTCGCCATCGTCCAGCGGCTGATCCGGCCGCCGAGCGGAGAGCTGCCAGTAGCACTCGAGGTGCTCGTGACCATCCGCCTCGAGCACCAGGTAATGTGCCGGCTGCAGCTTGCGGATAGCCCGCACCACCGTGCGCGGCGCGGGTACCACCGCATGCAGGGAGAACAACAGGTGCAGCGACTCCGGGTCCAGGCTCGTGTCGATGCCGCCGCTGGCGAGCAATGCCTGGGTGTTGGAGGCGAAGCGGATGCCCGTTTCCGAGCGCGCGAGGTACAGGGGCTTGATGCCCATGCGGTCACGGGCCAGCAGGATCTTCTGAGACCTCGAATCGAACAGTGCGAAGGCGAACATCCCATGGAGGCGCGCGACCACGGCCTCGCCCCATTCCGCATAGCCACGCAGGATGACTTCGGTATCCCCGGTGGAGAAGAAGCGATGCCCGCGCCGCTCCAAGTCCGCCCGCAACGCGCGGAAGTTGTAGATCGCGCCATTGAACACCAAGGCCAACCCGGTCTCCGGATCGAACATCGGCTGGTGCGCGCGTTGCGAGAGATCAAGGATGGATAGTCGCCTGTGTCCCAGCGCGACCCGACCAGAGGCCCACAGGCCATCCGCGTCCGGCCCGCGCCGTGCCAGCGCCGGCAGCATCTTTGCCACCGCATCCACATCCGCACGTCGATCACCCCAGACAAACTCCCCCGCGATACCGCACATGCCACCGCTCCCCGCGTTTTTCGCAAGTGTACCGAGTCGAGCGTGGCTATACCCGTCAGAGGTGAACGCGGGAACCGCAGCGCGCCATGGACCACCAGTCGGGTACCTCGTCCGGCTCGGGGACGCGCTCGGCGAAGGCTGCCCTGAGGGTCTCGGCCAGCGTCTCGGCGGCAATGCCGCCATGATCGCGGTCCGCAAAGGTGAGGGAGAATGGAACCACCTGAATCGCCCCTACCTCGAGATCCAGGGTCACCAGACTCCCCCGGTCCAGCGACTCGCGGACCAGGCACTCGGGCAACCAGGCATAGGCGAAGCCCGCCTCCACGATGCCCCTCGCGGTGTTCATGTGATCGACGGTCCAGCGCTGCTCGGCCTCCAGCCAGCCGGCATCGCCCCCCTCGGGTTCCGGCGAGGAATCCCGCACGACTACCTGTCGACTGTGTCGTAGATCCCGCGTGGACAGACCGCGCCCTTTTCTGGCAAGCGGATGCGCGGAGTGGACCACGCAGATCATGCGCACCTGACCCAGCGCTTCGCCCAGGAAAGGCGCGGGGATGGTCGGCCCGACCAGGATGTCCACCCGCTCCGCCGCCAGCAGCGCGGGTCCACCATCGAGCACGGTCTCGTACAACTGCACGCGGGTGTTCGGGAAGCTCCTGGAGAACTCCTCCAGGGCATCGATGACGACGGCATTAGGCACGATCTGGTCCACCGCCAAAGCCAGCTCCGTCCTGGCGCCGACCGCCAGGGTAAAGGCCAGGTCCTCGATATCGCTGGCCTCATCCAGCAGTTGGCCAGCGCGCCGCAAAAGGGCCGTCCCCGCCGGCGTGAGTTCGGCCTTGCGTCCGCGCACCTCGAGCAGGGGGACACCCAGCTGAACCTGCAGCTTCTGGACCGCATGGTTGATGCTCGACGGGCTCTTGTGCACCAGCTCGGCGGCCTTGGCGAAACCACCCGCGTCCACCACTGCTTTCAGCATGCGCCATTGTTCCAGCGTCACCTTTGGCATACCCGCGCTCTCCGATTGACTGCAATCCCCGGACCGAACCCGGTCGGCCGCATTTCGCGCGGCCGCGGCGTAATTCACCCGACTGTATATTGGTATGTTAACAACTCCTAATACTATAGCAAAAGCGAGCACGGAGCGTCGGATCCGGCTGGACGCGAGGTCGCGCACCAGTACGTGATCCGAACGGCATTGAATCAGCGCTTCTTCTGCCTCAAGGCAGGTTCAGGATCAGCGTGCCGTCACGCTGCGCGAAATCCAGGTGCCCCAACACACTCATGCCCAGCAGGATCTGATCGCTGCTCATGCCCGGATTGATGTGGCCAGAGACATTACCGATCACGAAGGGACCGAGGGCGAGTTCCCGAATCCGGGTATGGCGGATCTCCACCGCGCCGTTGGCGGTAAGAGCCCGGCCCCGACTGCCCGCGTGCAGCCCAAGCCGGTCTGCCAGGTGCGCTGGCACCGAGACCTGGGTTGCTCCGGTATCCAGCAGGAAAACCACGGGCTCGCCATTGATCGTGCCGGGTGCCAGGTAATGGCCCACATGGTTGCGGCGAAGCACCAGTTCGTCCGCGGCTCCCTGTTCGACGACCAGGTCGCGATTGGGAAACTCGCGTCGATCGAGATAATCATCGAAGAGCCACCACATCAGGGCGAAGGCGCCGACCCAGGCCAGGGCGATGCCCGTGAGTCCGAAGGGTCCGGAGCGCCCACGAGCCTGAGACGGTGATGCAGCAGCGGGGGGATACCAGTCCCTGGCCGCAGACACCGGCGCCGGTGGTTCGATAGCCTCTCTCTCGGCCCGGATCCAGGCATCGTGCTCGCCACGCAACCGTGCATCCGACAGGACCCGGTAAGCCTGGTCGACGATCCGCCGCACCCGTTCCGCCCGCTCCCGGTCGTCCGGATGGCGTTCCGGATCCCACTTCTGTGCCAGCACCCGCCAGGCGCCCTCGATCACCTCCGGGCTGGCGTCTTCCTGCACCTGCAGGTTGTCATAGTGGGTGCGAATGCGCGTCAACGCCACGTACCTCTCCGGCCGGTTTTTCAGTGCCCGATGGGTAGACCCGCGCGTCCCGACGAAGTGCCCCGCCGCTTGCGTCCGTCGCGCGACGACGGGGGGCTCCCGGGTTGCGGTCGCAGGACGTGATCAGAGACCGAGCCGATCCCTCAACCCGGTCTCGAGGGCATCGCGCGCCGGCTCGGCCTGGCGAAGGATCTCCTCGAAGCGATAGAAATCCATCACCCGCACATCACTAATGTCCGGCGTCACCATGAAATCAGGCTCCCCGTGCTTCAGCTTCTCCCGCAGGATCGACGCCTGCATGATCTGGAAGGTGTTGAAGATGTTATCCATGGACGAGGGATCGGGCTCTGACTCCTCGGGCGTGCGCACCCCCAGGACATCCACCGCGATGATCAGGTCGCAGTCTGGCAGCAGGTCGAAGGGGACGGGATTGGTCATCCCACCATCGACCAGGAGACGGCCTTCATGCTTCACTGGCTTGAACAGACCCGGCATGGCCATGCTGGCCTGCACCGCCGGCCACAGATCTCCCGATTCGAAGACCACCATCTCCCTCTCCCAATAGTCGGTTGCGACCACCCGCAGCGGAATACTGAGCTCGTCGAACCGGGAGACTCCGGCCGTCTCCTCGAGAAAGCTGCTGAACGCGTCCGACTTCACAATGCCGCCGCGCTCCAGGCTGGGTTGGAGAAAGCTCAGCCAGCGCGTCAGATCCTCCCTGAGCAGGGAATGCAGCCAGCTCTCGTCGCTGGAAACGGTCATCCGATCCAACAGCTCGCGGATCTCTGCGCCGGAGACCCCAGCCGCGTAGAGCGAGCCCATCACTGCCCCAATGCTGGAGCCGCTGATCCGATGCGGTCGTAGCCCAAGATCATCGAGCAACTCGAAGACGAGAAGATGCGCGAGACCGCGCGCACCGCCGCTGCCCAGCGCCAGACCGATGCGAGGGGTCCGATCGTTGGCGAGGGCCGAGGGCGCCAGCGCCGAGGCCAATAGAAAACCAAGCGTCTGCCGGCGGGTCCACGTCACGGGAGACATCACCTTTTTCCATCTCTGGTCGTCTGTTGAGAAACCATATCGCGGGCAGGGTTCCGACGCCAGCACCTGGCCCGTGCTCGAGCCGGACTCCTCGACGGCATCCCCGCCCCGCCTCCACTGCTGCTGTGTGACTCATGGGCCGCAACCCCGAACGGCCTCGTCCAAGACGAGCCCCTTGCCAAAAAACCACGCTCGCTGATGCCGTCATTGAACCTGATTCATTGCAGGGATCATAATCGATGGAGCGCTTGATGCTTACGCGGTGCGGGACCGCTACACGCTGCTGATTCATCACAGCCACGCCCTGCTCAACGGTGTTGGGTGGCGGCCATTGGTGGATACCGGCAACACCAAGGCCGTGTTGGATGGGGCCGAGCGGATACGCGGTTTGCTCGTTCGTAGCGCGCATCCCGAGTATCCAGCCGTCGCCTCCTGCCCCCTTCTGCAACGGGAATCCACCATGCCCAGACCCTTCGTATTGATGCTACTCGCGGTCGGGATCGTGTTCGGTGGCATCTTCGGCTTCAAGGCCTTCATCGATGCCCAGATCGACGCCTTCTTCGATGAGATGCCCGTCCCCACCGCGACCATCACCGCCACCGAGGCGAGGGTGGATCACTGGGCCCTCGAGATCCGGGCCGTCGGCACCCTGGAGGCCGTGCAGGGTTCGACTCTGACGACCGAGGTCGGAGGCATCGTGCGCGAGATCCTGTTCCAATCAGGGACCGAGGTCAGCGAGGGCAGCGTACTTCTGCGTCTGGACACGGAGACCGACCAGGCGCAGCTGGCCAGCCTGCAGGCGGCTGCGCGTCTGACCGACCAGGAACTTCGGCGCGCCCGCCAGTTGCTGCAGGAAAGAAACATCTCCGAGGCCGAAGTCCAGCGGCGGGAGAGCGAGGCGGAACAGGCGCGGGCATCGGTTGCGGCGCAGCAGGCAAGGATCAACCAGAAAAGCCTGCGCGCGCCCTTCGACGGTGTTCTGGGCATCCGGCGCGTGAACCTGGGGCAGTTCGTTTCGCCCGGTGATCCCGTCGTCACCCTCGAAGCGCTCGATCCGATCTTCGTGAACTTCACGCTGACCGAGCGCCGCCTGGGGCAGATCCGTAAGGGACAGGCGATCGCCGTCGGCGTCGATGCCTTTGCCGACAGCTTCGAAGGCGAGGTCATCGCGATCGAGCCGAGGGTGAGCAGCGCCTCGCGCAGCTTCGAGGTGCAGGCCTTGCTCGACAACCCGGAACAGCAATTGCGCGCCGGCCAGTTCGCCCGCGTCACCCTTGCGCTTGGCGAACCCGAAGAGGTCATCGTGCTTCCTCAGACGGCCATACGTTTCAATCCCTTCGGAAATTCGGTATTCGTCATTTTAGAAGATGAAGAGGGCCAGTTGCGGGTGCGCGAGCGGTTTGTCCAGACGGGAGAACGCAGGGGTGACCTGATCCGCATCACCGAAGGCCTCGAGGCCGGCGAGCGCATCGCGAGCAGTGGCTTGCTGAAGCTTCAGAACGAGTCACCGGTCGCGATCACCGAGGAGGCCCAGCCCAGCGAAGACCCGGCACCCAGTCCGCCCAACGCCTGAACCCACCCTGACCAGGACTCCGCATGCGTTTCACGGATATCTTCATCAACAAGCCGGTGCTGGCCACCGTGGTGAGCCTGTTCATCCTGCTACTGGGGATGCGCGCCATGTTCGACCTCAACGTGCGCCAGTTTCCCGAGGTGAAGAACGCCGTGGTCACGGTCAGCACCAGCTATATCGGCGCCAACGCGGACCTGGTGCAGGGCTTCATCACCACCCCGCTGGAACGCGAGGTGGCCGCCGCCGAGGGTATCGACTACCTGGTCTCCACGAGTGTGCCCGGCATCAGCGTGATCCAGGCCCATCTGCGGCTCGATCACGACCCCAACGAGGCGTTGACCCAGATCGCTGCACAGGTGAACAAGGTCCGGGGCGACCTTCCCGCGGAGGCAGAGGATCCCGTGGTCGAACTCTCCGTGGGCGAGAGCATCGCCGCGATGTACCTGTCGTTCTTCTCCGACCGGCTCGCCAACAACCAGATCACCGACTATCTCACCCGCGTGGTCGAACCGGAACTCTCCACCATCGCCGGGGTTCAGCGTGCCGAGATCCTGGGCGGCGAGACCTTCGCAATGCGGCTGTGGCTGGATGCCGACCGGATGGCCGCCTATGGCGTCACGGGCCGCGATGTCCGCGCGGCACTGGAGGCCAACAACGTCTTGGCCGCGGTGGGGCGAACGCGGGGGCAGACGGTCAACATCGACCTCACCGCGGCCACCGACCTGTCGCGGCCCGAGGAATTCGAGCGCCTCATCGTGCGCGAGGCGGACGGGGCGCTGGTGCGCATCGAGGACATCGCCACCGTCGAACTCGGTTCCGAGAACTACGACACTTCCGTGCGCTTCAATGGCCAGACTGCAACCTTCATCGGCATCGAGCTCTCACCCGACGCCAACGCCATCGAAGTGATTGCAGAGGTCCGCGAGACCTTCCGCGACCGGGTGCAAACGCAGCTGCCCGAGGGCCTGAACGCGGAGATCGTCTACGACTCCACGGATTACATCGAGAGCGCGATCAACGAGGTGATTCTGACCATCGGTCTCGCACTCGCCATCGTACTCCTGGTGATTTACCTGTTCCTGGGCTCCCTGCGCAGCGTGCTGATCCCGGCGGCGGCGATCCCGCTGGCCCTGATCGGCACCTTCCTGCTGATGCTGCTGATGGGCTTCTCCATCAACCTGCTGACCCTGCTGGCGATGGTTTTGGCGATCGGTATCGTGGTCGACGACGCAATCATCATGCTGGAGAACGTGCATCGGCATATCGAGGACGGCATGACCCCCTACGACGCCGCCATCCAGGGCGCACGCGAGCTGGCGTGGCCGATCGTAGCGATGTCCACCACGCTGATCGCCGTGTTCCTCCCGATCGGCTTCGTCGGTGGCCTGACCGGGACCCTGTTCGTCGAATTCGCCTTCACCCTCGCCGGCGCGGTGCTGATCTCGGGCATCGTCGCCCTGACCCTGTCGCCCATGATGTGCTCGAAGATCCTGCGCGGACACGAAGGCGGCCGCACGGGAGGCCGCATGGAAACCTGGCTGGATGCCCGCTTCAATGGACTGCAGCGGCGCTACCGACGGCGCCTGCACGGCGCGTTGAACGAGCGCTTCACGCTGCTCGCCTTCGGCCTGATCGTACTGGTGTCCTGTTACTTCCTTTTCATCACCAGCGACACGGAACTGGAGCCGCCGGAGGACCAGGGCTTCGTGTTCTCCATCATGGAGGGCGATGCCTACCTCGGGCTGGACCTGCTGGAACGCAACACGCGGTTGATCGACGCCTTCGCCGACGAGATTCCCGAGTTGCAGAACACCTTCATCGTCAACGGCTTCGGCGGCGGTGCAACGCCCAGCACCAACGCGGCCATCGCGGGCTTCGTGATGGTTCCCTGGGATCAGCGCGAACGCGCGACCAGCGCCATACTCGAACAGGACCTGCAGCCCCGTCTCGACAGGATCCCTGCGCTGAGCATCTTTGCCATCGAACCGCCCACCCTGCCCAGCCCGGGGGGCGGCGGGACGCCGGTAAGCATGGTGATCGGATCCACCGGGCCCATCGAAAATCTGGGCGAACTGGCCGACGAGATCATCTCCCGGGCCATGGCGACCGGACGCTTCATCTTCATGGACTCGGATCTCGACTTCGACAGCCCGCGGGTGGATCTCGTCATCGACCGCGACAAGGCGGCGCAGATGGGGATCGACATGGCCACTCTGACCGCCGACATCGCCCCACTGCTCTCGGGGGGCTTCACCGGCAGGTTCGCGCTCGACAATCGCAGCTACCGTGTCATCCCTCAGGTGCAACGAAGCGAACGCCTGAACCCGGACCAGCTCGGCGAGCTGTACACCCGTACGCGTGACGGGGAACCGGTGCCGCTGTCGAACATCGTGACGCTCGAAGAGACGGTGGTGCCGCGCAGCCTGCAACGCTTTCAGCAGCTGAACGCGGTGACCCTGTCCGGGGTACCACGACCGGGCGTCACCCTGGGCGAGGCGCTGGGTGTGGTCGAAGAAATCACCGCGGAGGTGCTTCCCGTGGGGTACAGCGTGGATTATTCGGGCCAGTCGCGGCAGTTGAAGGCCGAGGGCGCGCAGTTCCTGGTGACCTTCTTCTTTGCGCTGATCGTGATCTATCTCGTGCTTGCGGCGCAGTTCGAGTCCTTTCGCGACCCGCTGATCATGCTCATGACCGTGCCCATGTCCATCGCCGGGGCGCTGATCTTCATCAGTCTCGGATTCACCTCGCTCAACATCTACACCCAGGTGGGCCTGGTGACCCTGATCGGACTCATCGCCAAGCACGGCATCCTGATCGTGGAGTTCGCAAACCAGTTGCAGGCCAAGGGACGCTCGGTGCGCGAGGCCATCGAAGAGGCCGCCAGCCTCCGCCTTCGCCCCATCCTGATGACCACCGCCGCCACCGTGATCGCCATGGTGCCGCTGCTGATCGCCACCGGTGCCGGCGCCGGGTCGCGCTTCGCGATGGGACTCGTGATCGCCAGCGGCATGGCCATCGGTACGCTGTTCACGCTGTTCGTGGTACCCGCGGTCTATCTGTACCTGGCACGGGATCGCAGCGCGCAGACCGCACGTGCGCCCGCCACCGAGGCCGGCGCCGGCTGATTCTGGTTCGGCCGGACGGAACCCAATCCATTCAGCCATTCCAACCACAGCCGAATTGGGTGATAATCCACCATCGAGACCGGGGGCTCCTCCGGTCGACCCTCAAGGATCGCCACCGCCGGTCGCATCACATAGACGATTAGCAATCTATACCATCTAAACTATCTATTTGTTATCGGCTATCGGTCTTTCTACTCTCAC